>Ga0210057_1001695_pt1 | contig 32880 bp, 38 predicted proteins | sample CryGeyCG2114_010_2_FD_183968 | JGI IMG/M metagenome (GOLD analysis project Ga0210057, IMG submission 183968) | Groundwater microbial communities from aquifer - Crystal Geyser CG10_big_fil_rev_8/21/14_0.10 (SPAdes) (version 2) | ecosystem: Environmental > Aquatic > Deep subsurface > Groundwater ... | reverse complement strand
CTACCGCTAGATGACCCGCCAATCCTTGCAAGGATAGCCGAAAAGATGCTCTCGTTCAAGGCAATGATTGGCTAAATTTTGATAAATCTATATCCTGTGCCGATGACTTCGTTCGGATTCAAGATACTCAAACGCTCCAAAAAGAGCCGTGCGCGTCTCGGTGTCATATCCACGCCGCACGGCGAGATAGAGACGCCCGCCTTCGTACCTGTCGCGACGAACGCGACGGTGCGCATGCTGGACAGCACGGAAATAGCCGCGCTCGGCTCGCAAGTCCTCATATGCAACACCTACCACCTCCACCTCGCGCCCGGCGGGAAGCTCATCAAAAAGGCCGGCGGCCTGCATGCGTTCATGCACTGGAACAAGCCGCTCATGACGGACTCCGGCGGCTTTCAGGTGTACAGCTTGGGCTTCGGAACGGACCACGGCATCGGCAAGGTGCTCAAAACGCCGACGGGCAAAACCATCGAGCGCGACGCGCAGCCCGTGAACGTCCGCATTACCGACGAGGGCGTTCATTTCCGCTCTCCCATCGATGGCACGGCGCTATTCCTCGGGCCGAAGGAATCCATCCGCATACAGGAAGCGCTCGGCGCGGACATCATCTTCGCCTTCGACGAGTGCCCCTCGCCTGTCGCGACGAAAGCGTATATGCGCGAATCGCTCGAGAAGACCCACCGCTGGGCGAAGCAGTGCCTCGAAGCCCGCCGCTCGAAGCTCTCGGCCCTATACGGCATCGTCCAGGGCGGCAAGCACCGCGACCTGCGCGAGGAGAGCGCTCGGCTCATCGGCGCCTTGCCGTTCGAGGGATTCGCCGTCGGGGGCGAGTATGGATACGACAAGCCGACAATGGGAAAGCTGATGGGATGGGTTTCCGATATCTTGCCCGAGGAGAAGCCGCGCCACGCGCTCGGCATCGGCCACCCGGAGGACTTCGCCGCGCTCGCAAAAAGCGGCATGGACACCTTCGACTGCATCGCCCCCACGCACTACGCGCGGCGCGGCGTCGCCTTCACCTCGCGCGGCCGGCTCGATATGCGCGCCAAACGCCATCTCACCGAACACAAAGCGCTCGACCAAACATGCGCGTGCGATGTCTGCGGCACGTACTCGCGCTCGTATATTTCGCACCTCGTCCGAAAGAACGAGCTCACCGGCCTGAAGCTTCTCACCATGCACAATCTCCACTATTTCAACGCACTTGCCGCCCATCTCCGAGCAAAAATAAAAAACGGCCAACTATAATCTCTCCCACTCCCCCCCCACGCACTATGCACTATTTGCTTATTCGCGCGAATAAGCAAATAGTGGGACGGTATGAATTGCCATTGATCAAGCCGAGTGTTGAAACGGAGTGTTAAACGAATGTTGAAACCGCGTATTGAGACCGCGTATTGAGACCGAGTGTTGAAGCCGCGTGTTGAGACCGAGTGTTGAAGCCGAGTGTTGAAGCCGAGTGTTGAAGCCGCGTGTTGAGACCGAGTGTTGAAGCCGAAAATTGAATTCCCTTCCGAGCACAACATTCATTGTGCTAGCGGGCACGTGCGCCTGTCCCTCTCCAGCCATACCGGTATTTCCTCAATGTGCTCTACACCGGCGGGAGAAAATGTGACGCGCACAAGCAAGCCGGTGCGCACCGCGTCCTCCCAGTACTGGTCAAAAATGAAATTGCCGAGGGAGTAGTAGATATGGGCGCCCTTGTAGATCTCGTCCTCCTGAATGACGTGCGGATGCGAGCCGATGACGAGCTGCGCCCCTGCATCGACAAAATCCCGCGCCAGCTCTTTTTGCCGCTCGGTCGCCGGCACATACTCCTCGCCCCAATGCGCGTATGCAACGACGACGCGCCCTGCCGCCGCCTCGGCCGCTATCTGCGCAAGCGTCTCCTCCCTGCTCGGCCCATACCAGTCATTCCAGCCGACAAAAGACAGCGGAACGCCGCCGATATCTTCTCGCGCGATATAGTGCGTTTTGTTCTCCGGGTCGCCAAAAAAGGCGACGCTAGCGGCCTCAAGCCAGTGCCTCGTCTCCGCGAGGCCCTCGCCGCCCATGTCGAACGTATGGTTGTTGCCTATATGCACCAGGCGGACGTTGTGCCGCGCCAAAAGCTCGCCGGTCGTCGTCGGGAACGTGAATGTGTAGTTCTCGGGCGTATCGATAATGCTTCCGGCCGACATGGAAGGGCGCGACGTTATCGGGCCCTCCAGGTTCCCGACGACGATATCGGCCTCGCGCAATACATCGGCAATGCATGAAAATATATAGTCCTCCCGGTGCCGCTGTGCGGCTATACGGATAGCGCGGTCGAACATCATATCGCCCGCAAATAGCACCACCGCCTCGGGCGGCTTCTCGCCGGGGAGAAACCGCGCCGCGTATGTAAGCGCACGCGAGGACGCCCCCTGCACAAACAACGCCGCAGCAATAGAGCCCGCGATAGCGAAGCAAGCGACGGCCAAAACTCCAAGTAAAACAGCACGCCTCATCGGTTAACTGTGCGCCTTTTCCGCGCCGCGCGCAACAGCGGCAAGGCGCCGCCACTATCCACATCCGTATGTGCTTATTCGCGCGAATTAGCACATGGAGTGCTAGAGTTGAAATATGAAGGAGTCCGAGGCGGAGCGGATGTTGAAGCCGCTCGCCAATCGTCGCCGCCTTGCCATCCTCTCCCTACTCGCGAAACGCGGCGAGCTGCGCGTTGGCGACGTCGCGGAGAAAATACGCCTGTCCTTCACCTCGACGTCTCGCCATCTGCGGATACTCGAATCGGCGGGATTTCTGGAAAAGGAGCAGCACAGTCTGGAAATGCACTACCGCATTCGCCCCGACGCCCCGCGCATCCTGCGCAGTGTGCTCGCCCTGCTGTAGCCAGCGCGCGGGATTCACTGCAGCCGGCATCCCACCGGCGCATGCTCCCGTTGGCGCCCTCTCCTCTCTCCCGCGCTCGCGCATGTATCCTCGCTGCCGCGCCTGTGGCAGCTCTCCCTACCCCGCGTGCCCGCGTGCGCCGCGCTCGCACGCTCCCGCTCCTATTTGCTTATTCGCGCGAATAAGCAAATGAGGGATTGCGCGAATGTGCAGATAGATCGGACGTGCGGGTCACGAGTACTTATCCATCCTCCCGCAAATCGTGCTTTAGAAATTCGCCAACCCGCCGCTCGTGCCATGCCCGGAAGAAGCGGCGCGTCGTATCGACCATAACAGGCACTTCGAGATAGTCGATACCGATGGCGACCCACGCGAGCCACGCCGGCAGAATAGTCTCGCCCGGCGCGCTGAAAACCGTGACTATGAACTCGTCGGTTATCCAAAAGATATGGAGCCACTGGGAGTTAAGGAACGCGAGATACATAAAGCTCTTCCAGTCCCACCCTTTGCGCAGCTCGTTTATGTAAATAAGCGAAACGGAAAGAAGCGCCGGTATTTCGGTATAATCCACCACTACGATTATGCTGAGCCATATGCCGGCAAATTCGAAAAGCGGATAACCGAACATGCGCTCCCACGCCACCTCCCCCGTAAGCCACACGAGGTGGATTATTTGCAGGAGGAAAAGGCCGAGCGCCACCGAAACGTTCAGCGCATACGTCCGCTCATACCAGCCCCAAAACGCACTCCACATAGCTACAGTATATACGCCGCGGCTGTATTTCGCGTATGGGGGTGTTTGCAATACAATGGCGAAATGGCTATTGATTCGTTGTCGCCGAATGGAAAGCGCCAAATAGAGAAACTTGAGACCGCCATCGAAGCGCACCTGTCCAAGCTTCCCCAAGATCTGCGCGAACCGTGGGAAAAAGAGTTTGCCGATACCCCCGACGCCAAGCTCCCGCGACTTGAGAGCAGATTGCGCTCGTTCCTGCAAGAGAGGAGCTCGGTAAAGCACGAGATACCGCCCCTATTCCCCGATGCCGAGCACCTCATCGCCGACCCCTCGCATATCGATAAAACCCTGCGCATCGTCCGCCAAGCGGAACGCGACCCCGCGCTGTTCGTCGGCGAGGGGCGCGTCGCGCGTGTGTACAAAAGCCCGCTGAACGCAACTATCTGCTACAAGGTCGTGCACAACGTTTCCGCATACGAGCAGTGGAACTCCGTCGACAAGGAGGGAAGGTATCTCGAGAAACTCGAGAACGTCTCGGTGCGCGGCGTGCGGACGCCGCACATAAGCGGGATAATTGATCGTCCGGACATCAAGGTGATAATTATGGAGTATCTCGATGCGAAGAGCATCGAGAAGGCGCTCGCGGACGATGACCAAATTCTTCGGGACATAGATGCTACGAAATTCTTCGGCCGATTGCGGGAGTACATCGCCGAGATGCACGACAAACACCATATCTATCATCGTGACCTGCACGAAGGCAATATCCTCATCGGCAAGGACGGAACGCCGTACGTCATCGACTTCGGCTGTGCGGCTATCTCGATAGATCCCGAGGCCGCCTATGAGGGGTACGACAAGTTCGGACACAAAACACACTACTTCATTTCAGATGAGCAGCGTTTGGCCTCGGTAGAAAAGAAGGTCAATGAGCGCCGGCATTCGACTGCAGCGACGCAGTTGCTATAGCCGAGCGGAGCAGTTATAATCCCGCGCCGGAGGTAAGGACGATGTTTAGGATCAGCAGCGGCCTCTACAAGGCAGCACTCGCAGCCGTAAACAAGCTGCCCGCCGAAAAAACTCTAAATGGCGAGATAGAAATCGCCTTCGAGCATGGCGGCTCTCGATACCTCCTCGTTTCCCACTCGAGGCCCGTTGAGGGCATTGAGTATGGGAGGTTCAAACTTGGCCAGCGGGAGCTTCGATTGCTCCTTATGCCCAACGGTGAGCGAACATAGGCGGCGTGCCTGGCACTAGGCCAGGCGCGCCGCAGCTTTTTATTGCCTCGGCGATATTCCCGCAAGAGAATGCGGCCCGCTCGACGTCGAACGGACCGCATGCCGCCCCGATCGCCACGCCTTCTTTCTTTGCGTCACGCACCATTCGCACCTGCTCCGCCACGGAGCAATTGCGGTGTATCACGCCCAGTGCGCCAAGCTTGCCCAATGCGGCCGCCATTCGCGCTCCTGTCACCGTATCCATGGCGGCACTGACAAACGGCACCCGAAGAGGAATGCCGGCGACAGTTGTTTTCAGGGAGGCCTCCGCGGATTCGATTGAACTCGCGGCGGGGCGGAGGAGCACATCGTCGAAGGTGAACCCTTCGCTGTGGATCTTCCGTACCATGGTCAAGTATACCATGCACCTGAAACGCGCACGCAGTAAAAAGGCGCGCCTCCTCGGCGCGCCCTTGTTTGCTCTTCACATGCCTGCGTACATCGTTAGCGACTCATCTGCCGCAAGCATCAGGTCCTGCGGAGGTATGCGGCGCAAATACTCCGCAGGGAGCGCGGGTACGCCGAAGGCCTTACAGACGCGCTCTGCGTCACGGTTTGTAAAGGAGTCGCCCTCCCATATCCGGCTTCCGGTCTCCCGAACCGACTTCTCCCACTCCCGGCCGTTCCATTCGGCGCAGCACTCGCCCCATTTCTCACACCAGAGAACGCGACCTTTCTCGCTCATCTTTATGTACCCCTTTTACGGTTGTTCTCCAAAAAGCATTTTCTTCACTGTGCGCCCGAGAAGGAGCGCCTATTGCAGAGTTTCCTCCCCTTTGCGCTCGCGGTCAAGCGTGCGCTATGCGCTTCTTCGTTTTTCGGCCGCACGTATGAACGCGCTAAAGAGGGGGTGCGGCGCGAGCGGCCGCGCGCGCAATTCCGGATGGAACTGCGTACCGACGTAAAACGGATGCTCCTTCGCTGGCAACTCGGCAATCTCCTTCAGATCCCCGTCGCGCCATGTGCCGGAAAACACCAAGCCCGCCTGCTCGAGCCGCTCGACATAATCGCGATTTATCTCATATCTGTGCCTGTGCCGCTCGGAGACGTCCGTCTTGCCGTAGGCGCGGCGCACCACACTCCCTTCGGTGAGGGTGCACGGATACGCGCCGAGGCGCATTGAGCCGCCATATTCCCCTTTTGCTATCTTTGCACGCTGCTCGGGCATGATATCGATGACGGGGTGCGCCGTTTTAGGATCGATCTCCGTCGTATTGGCGCCCGTAAGCCCCGCGACGTTGCGCGCGTACTCTATCACGAGCATATGGAGGCCGTAGCAAAGCCCGAAGTACGGGAGCTTGTTCTCGCGCGCATACCGCGCCGCCATTATCTTTCCCTCTATGCCCGTCTCGCCGAAGCCGCCCGGAACGATGATGCCGTCGTACTCTCCGAGTGCAGAGAGCTCCAGCGTCCCTTTCTGGATGTCCTTCGCGTTTATCCATGCAATTTCCGGTCTCAAGTCGCTCGCGTAGGCGGAAAATTTTATGGCTTCGATGACGGAGAGATACGCATCCGAGAGCACGAAGTCGCCTGTGTCAAAATACTTGCCGACGATGCCTATCTTTACGACGCCGTTGCCGTTGTGCGCGTGGGCAGCGAACGTCTCCCACTCCTTCAGATCGGGCGCGCTCTTGGCCCGCTTGCCGAGCGCGCGCAACAAGATGTCCGAAAGTTTGTCGCGCTCGAAATTGAGCGGCACGTCGTAGATGCTGTCGACGTCCGGCGCGGAGATGATGTGGTCGGAGAGCACGTTGCACGAGGCGGCCAACTTTTCCTTGCGCCGCTGGTCCAAGGCGACCGCGCTGCGGGCAATGATTATGTCCGGCTGGACGCCATAGGAGTTGAGCATGGAAACGGCGTGCTGTGTCGGGCGCGTCTTCATCTCCCCGAGCGTTCCCGGTATCGGAAGATAACTGACCATGATAAAGAGCACGTTCGCGGGATTCTCCAAATGCAGCACGCGCGCGGCCTCGATAAAAAGCGCATTCTGGAAATCGCCGATGGTGCCGCCTATCTCGACGACGGATACGTCCGAACTGCTCTTGGCCGCCGCCTGCTTGTAGCGGCTGACGATCTCGTCGCGCACGTGCGGTATCGCTTCCACGCACTTGCCGCCGTAGCCGAGATTGCGTTCTCGTTCTATCACTGTGCGGTATATCGAGCCGCTCGTCATGTAATCCTCCGGCCCGAGGTCGCGGCCGAGGAACCGCTCGTAATTGCCCATGTCCTGATCCGTTTCGAGGCCTGAGTCGAGCACGAACACCTCTCCGTGCTCTATAGGGTTCATCGTGCCTGCGTCTACGTTCAGGTATGGATCGACTTTCACGAGATTGATGGAAAGTCCGCGCGCGGAGAGTATTTTGCCGATGGACGCGGTGGCGATACCCTTGCCGACGCCCGACATGACCCCGCCGATGACGAAGATGTATTTGTGACCCCCCTTTCGCGCACGCACCATATGTCGCGCTTCACTGTACCACCATACAGACGGTCTCAAAAACGGATTTTTGTGTGCATATCCGCATGCGGGCGGGCGCGAGCGCGAGCCCGCGCGACGGTACGACCGTGCAAGGCCAGGCGCGGCCCCGGCCGCGCCACGAGTATTAGGCGCGCAAGTACCGGCGCACCGCAAGCAAGCTGGAAAGTGCCCCCAGAAGGATGCCCGTCCCCATGATAACGAGGAATAGTAGGGGGAACTGCGTCGTGTAGTAGGTAAGAACATTAAACGTGCCGAAGAATCGCTCGGAGGCCGGCCCTAGCCATAGTGCGATCGGGTACATAACGATGAGAACGACAAGCCCCGATACCACGCCGTACAGAATGCCCGCGATGACGAACGGACCTCGCACATACCAGCGCGAAGCGCCCACAAGATTCATCACGCCTATCTCGTCGCGTGAGGTGTAGATAGCGAGGCGGATAGTGTTGAAGGCAATGAGAATGGAGGCAAGGATCAGGAAACCCGCAATGGCAAAGCCCGCCGTGCGAGACGTGTCGATAATAGCGGTCAGCCGGTCTATGGCAGCTTTATTCTGATGAAAATTCACCTTGGTGATTATCTCGCCGCCAGGAGCTTGGTGCTGCGCATCCAAAAACGCCGCGATTGATTCGTATTGAGAGGTTTCTTTGGCCCGAATTGCGAGTGACGCGCCCAGGGGGTTTTCGTCGAGCTGCTCCAGGGCCTGCAGCGTAAGCTGGTCGTTCTTATGCCGCTCGCGGAAATCGCTCAACGCCTGTTCGCGGCTGGTATACGAGACGAGCGCGACTTCGGGCAGCGACTCGAGCGAGCGCTGCATCGCAAGCACCTGTTCCTCATCCGCGTCCGTCGCGAAGTAGACATTGACATCGACTTTGTTGGTAAGCTGCCTTAGCGTCTCTGAAAGCGCCGCGCTCGCGACAAGAAGCCCGGCGATGACGAACAGCGTGGTCGTCATAATGAGAATGGCCGAGAGCGATACGAAACCGTTCCGCAGGAACCCGATAAGCCCGTAGCGAGCGATGCGTTTTGTTGTGACCCACATAGTCATAGCATGTAGCTTGTAGCTTGTAGCTTGTAGTCGACAGGTGCAAAAGGCAAGCGAGCCGCGAAAGCAGCAGCGAGATCTGCGTTACGGAACGGATTATAGAACATACTTTCCTTGTTTGTCGTCCCTGATAATACGCCCCTGGTCGAGCGTGACGACGCGCCGCCCCACCGAATCGACGACGCCTTTGTTGTGCGTCGTGAGAAGTACGGTGGTGCCGAGGTCGTTGATGCGCTTCAGTATCTCAACTACGTCGAGCGTGTTTATCGGGTCGAGGTTGCCCGTCGGCTCGTCCGCGATAAGCACATCCGGCTGATTCACGATGGCGCGCGCGATAGCGACCCGCTGCTGCTCGCCGCCCGAGAGTTCGCGAGGGAAACTCCACATTTTATCCGGAAGTCCGACCAGCTCCAGCACATGCGGCACGTCGGCGCGTATCTCATCGTCGTCCTTGCCCGCAACCTCCATCGCGAAGGCGATGTTTTCATATACCGTTTTGGTGGGAAGCAGGCGAAAATCTTGGAAGACGGTACCGATGTTGCGGCGCATCTCAAGAAGCTCTTTTTGAGAGAGGGAGGCGATCTCGCGAGAGCCGAAATATACGGAACCCGCGGTCGGAAAAAGCTCGGCAAAAAGCATTTTGAGCAGCGTCGTCTTTCCCGCGCCCGAATGCCCCACGATGGAAACGAATTCGCCCGGATCTATCCCGAGCGTGATGTCCTCAATGGCGGGATACCCGCCGTTGTACGTCATCGTTACTTTGTCGTAGTAAATCATGTGCTAGACATCCTTAACGAGCAACCGCGAGTTTAGAAGCTCTTGCACCCGCCAAAATTCTTTTTGCGAAACGGCGCCCGCATTCCGCAAAACGGATCGCGCGAAATGCGCATGTATTGCTCACCGCATGTCCAGAATTTAGGCGGGTCAAGCGTATGTAATTCCCTTCGGTCATAACATCCGCTTGATTATACAGTACCATCGCCGCTGTCCAAGGTTTTCGCTTCATCAATGAAGGATTGTATGTCTCCTTCGAGCACACGTTCGACGTCCCGCCGCTCATGTCCCGTGCGATGGTCCTTGACAAGCTGGTAGGGATGCAGCACGTACGAGCGTATCTGGCTGCCCCACTCTATTTTTGCACTCGAGGCCGCGGCAAGGCCGCGCGTTTCTTGTGCGGCCGCCTCCTCGCGCATCTGGTAGAGCTTCCCGCGCAGCATCTCGAGTGCCTTCTCCTTATTCTGCGCCTGGCTGCGCTCCGAGGTCACGTGGACGGAGATGCCGGTCGGCTTGTGCACGGCGCGCACCGCCGTTTCGCGTTTATTCACGTTTTGTCCTCCGGGGCCGCCGGCCCGCGCGAACGTCACCTCAAGCTCGTCCTCCGGAATGCGAAGTTCCCCCACATCCGGCAGCCGCGGCAGCACCTCGACGAGAGAGAACGATGTTTGCCGCTTGCCTTGCCCGAAGGGCGAGAGCCGCACGAGCCGATGCACGCCCGCCTCGCGCTTGAGCGCGCCATACGGGCCGCTTCCCGAAACCTCGAACGAAACGCTCCGGTATCCGCCCATCGTATTCGCGTTCGCGGAAAGCAGCGACACGCTCCAGCCCTTCGCTTCCGCATATTTCGAATACATGCGCAGCAACATGCCGGAAAAATCCTCCGCATCGTCGCCGCCCGCGCCGGAAACGATGGTGACGATAGCGTCACCCTTGTCGTACGCACCGCTTCCCGCGCGCCTCGCTTTCAGCTCTTGGTACTCTCTCAGCGCCTCCTGCGCCGCCTCCTTGTCGGCCCAAAAGTCGGGCGCGGCCATCCGGGCCTCTATGTCGGCGATTTTCTTGCGAACATCCTCACTCATCACGAGAGCAGTATACACCTCGGAGCCAGCGGCCGGGATCGAACCGGCGACCTGCGCGTTACGAGTGCGCTGCTCTACCGACTGAGCTACGCTGGCCTATGCGGCATGGAATATACCATTTTCCTCCTTATTCTCCAATGGAGGATGCCGGAATAGCGCACTCGTACCGCCCCGCCCCGCCCGCGGCAGAGGTTGCTGCATCAGAAATTCCAAAGCGACCTAAAGAGCTCGTCCTGGCGCTTGAAGAACTCGTTCACGCGCTCAAACTCTTTCTCCACCTCCGCGCGCATTCGAAGAATATCGCTTTCGCTTAACGGCGTTGACGTTGCATACGTACGGAACTGCTTGCCGTCGAAAACCGTGATTATCTCATTCCTGAAGCCCGGGCTTTCAAATGCGCTCGAATATGATGCGATATCACCCAGAGCGTAGGTCGGCTCTTTTCTCTGTGTCTCCCGGTAGAGGAGTACGTTGCCAGTGACGCTTGCCACAAGCAAGAGCGCGAGCAAACCTGTCAGCAGTTTTTGGTCCTCTTCCCACCTCATACCTGCTCTTGAAGCGCTGCGGCGCCATCCCGTCACTGGGATGGCGCCGCGCGATTAATCGACGACCTCGACCTTTACCTTGTGTTTCTTTGCCTCCTCCGATTTCGGCAACGTAATGGTGAGAACACCATTTTTTGCCTTTGCCGAGATGTCATCCGTCTTCACCCGTGCCGGCAGCGCGAATTCCCTCCTGAACTCGCCGAATTCACGCTCATAGCGATACACCTTTCCTCTCTTATCCTCGTCCTTCACTTCCTTCTCGATCCTTCCGGAGAGCGAAAGGTAGTCCTCGCCGACCTCAATGTTGATTTTATCCGGATCAATGCCTGGCACGTTCGCCACGACCTTGATCTCCTCATCCGTTTCGGATACATCCACTTTCGGGAACAAGGTACTCACGCCCGAGAGTCCGCGGTTGCGGAATAAACTCGGAGTGAGCACATTGAACGGGTCGAAGAGATCGTCGTCAAAGAAACGATTGATGAGTGTGAACGGACTTCTCGACTCGTAGGACGCAACCGAGCGGTCCTGGTCGTCTCGTTTTGCTATATTTACCATACGCAGTTAGTTTGTTCGTTACATGCTGATAATCTCGACCTGTATGTTCTCTCCAAACACATCTCAGTACCGGAGAAGTTTGCTATCTGCTCAAACAAACCTGCAAAATGCGCGGATATGCTTTTTGCGCAATTGCCAACCTTGGTTCAACACATAACACATGCATCTCTCGCGTTAACTGGTCGCGTCTGTACTTTACCCATACAGCCCGAGGATGCCGTTTGTGGTTATCCCCTCGGGCCAGTGCCATACGCATGGCACTCACAATCAATACATGGGACACCTCACGAGCTATTCAATTGTCGATACGGCAGGAAACCTACGCAAGCACTTCGGATGCGCTTCTGGGAAAACCCGAGAATCTTTGCTAAACCGCATCGGACGTTGAACGAACGAACTTCCGAAGCGTTTTCGCATTTCCTTCCGCGTAACGGATCGGTACAGTCGCCATCGCTCAAACAGATGCCCTTATGTCTCCGATGGTTCGACCACGCCATCTGACCGCATCTGACCGTTTACACCCTATATAACGGACCAGGCGCAAAAAGGTGTCACCTTCCCTGTAGGAACCGGGGGCTGGTATACATGCGTTTTTTGGGGGCGAACGCCGCGATATCCATAAGATACGGGTGGGAGGCCAGTTTTTTGCGCGTGCGGGAGAGAATAAGCTTCACCGCGTTCTCGGACGCATTCATAATACGGGCGATATCCTTGATGGGCTTTCCGTCCTGGTAGTACATAAGAAGCGCATCGCGGTTCCTCGCAGGCAACTCCTGAATGGCGCGCCAAAGCGCTTTCGCCTCTGACTTTCGATACACGTCTTCCGTTATCTCGTACGGAACCGCATCGGTCGGCAGCTCATTGACCGGAACGCTCTTTGGTTTTCGATAGTGGTCGACGAGAAGATTATGGGCGATGCTGAGGAGGTAGGTGAGGTACGGATATCCGCGATGCTTGAACTTCCGAAGGTGCCGAAAGGCGCGCAGGAACGTCTCCTGCATCAAATCCTCCGAGAGTTCTTTGTCATGCCCCGTGCGGTACCAAAAATAGTTGAAGACCTTGTCAGCGTACTTTCTGTAGAGCGCTTCGTATTTCGCAGGGGTGGCTTTGGCGGTATCTATTAGCAATACGTCGTCGTGATGCATAGCTATCGAAGCATATGGCTGGTGAGCGGTTCTCTAGCGTCAACCAAAGTGGCTCGCCGCGCCTGCTGTTGGATATTCATTGTACTCCTCATAAATCTTTTTTTGCAAAAAAGATACTGGTACGAACACCCCCCATCGCGCTGCGCGCGATGGGGGGTGGATATTTCCGAATATAGGGTTTACCGCCTTACTCCCGGGTTAGCCGGCACCGCTTCTCCTGCAGGCTGCCCTGCCGCTTCGTTCTCACTCTCCGGCCTGAGCGCGGCATCGCTCCCGCTGCTGGATTCCGCGACTTCTATTTCTTCCGACTCACTGCCCTGATCGGCACTTTCGACCGAATTCTCAGGAATACTTCTTCCTTGCGGTGCCGGTTCAGCAGGGCGTCCGGTTTGAACAGGCGCCGCGCGCTCCATGAGCTTTGGCGTACTTTTATCCAGTGCTCGCTGAATGCTCTCCCGTGCTTGCGCCGGAGCTTTGCTCTGCACATCACGCAATACATCGCGATGATGCGCTGTCGCCCGCTCTACCAACTGCTCCACGGTCGTTTCCCCCGTTTGGAGTCCTTGTGCAAGCACGGATATTTCTTGTCCGAACTCGGCATATCGCTCGAACTCTGCGAGTACGTCCGCCACTCCGTCTCCGTCATCATCACCGTTCCTGCTCGTCGCCTCTCCTGCTATGCCCTCGATCTTAAGATATGCAGCCGCTCTCGCCTGTGCGGCATTGAGACGGCCCTCGGCGGCTCGGGCAAAAATATCAACTGCCGCTTCGGGGTCTCGCTCTGCAACGGCGCGCAGGGCTTCTATCTGGCCTGCAATAGAGCGCTCCTTCGCCGCCCTAATAGATTCTTTTGCTTGTTCCGGCACGCGCTCAAGGACCTCATCGAGCACCGTAAGATGCTTTGTGGTGGCGTCAGCGATCCGTTTGAGCAAGTCAAAATCCGGGTCACCCTGAACGCCTCCTGTCCGCACCGTCGCGAGGTCTGATTTTAGTGTCGCTATCCTCGCGCGCTCACTTTGGTCTTGGAACATGGGGATGACGGCGGCCGCAAGGATCTCCCCCGCCTCTTCTCCGTCCCGCTCGACAAGCGCTTTCGCTTCAGCAAGCCGCTTTTCGGCCAGATATAGATGCCGCTCCGCCTTTGCGCTGTTGCCAAAGGTAAGAAATGTGCCTACGCGCTCAAAAAACCCCTTAATGAAGTATGCAGGGCTGCCGGGCAGTATGCCTGGCTCCGGAAGGTCCTGTAACTGCGCAAACGCGGGGCCGGCAAACATGAGCATCGCGATCGCGAATGCTGTTATGGTTATATTTTTCATACGTATCATTATATGTCCATTAATTTTCTTATACTAAAGTGCCCCACCCCTGTCTCACCCTATGCTACGCTACCTAGACATAATACGGATGGAACCCTTACACGATAGTATCACTCTTTCTCTCACAGCGCACTCTCGGCGTAGGTAAAGCCACAGTGCTCATTCCAATTCTTGAGCCGATGGCCGGATTTGAACCGGCGACCTACCCCTTACCATGGGGTTGCTCTACCAACTGAGCTACATCGGCACGCTTATGCTCCATCTGCAACGGAAGCATATGCATAATACTGATTTTTTTGCGCATGCACAGAGCGAGCCGATGATATACTTTTCCGCATGGCAAAAAAGAGACGCGGGAAGAACCTGGTGCAATACGTTATCGGCAATCTCGGGCTGCTGCTGGGATTCGTTCTCATCTGGCGAGGCGTGTGGCACCTTCTGGATGAGTTCGATATGCGCTTCATGGGCGGCGACCAGATCGTAACGGCCGTCGTCGGCATCGTCGTAGGGTTGCTCGTACTCTACCTGCCGGATCGCAAGCCGACCGATTCAGCGCACTGATACCGGTACGGGATAGCTGTAGAGCTCCTCGGCCATCGGCGCAATGCGCTCGTCAGTGACGTGTTCGGGGGAGATGTCTGTTTGCGCGAATATCTGCTCTTCAATTTTCCTTAGCGCGTCGACATTCGCATCAGCGATATCATCCTGCGTACTGCGCAGGTCGGCTCGTCTTTTTGCGTGCCTTTTCTTACCCTCCGCGAGCCGCTCCTCCATGCTCACGACACCATGGGGGCTCACGCGCTGGTCGGCATACTCGGCGATCTTCAATTCCAACGGCACGGCGCCGGCAACAATGTGCGCTTTTGAGAACCCCATTGACCCAATGATGCGAATGGCCGACGGCGGCAATCCTATTTCTCGTGCGATGTGCTCGGTCGCCGCATGCTCATCGTCGCCGTACTTCGCGTGGTACTCCTGCTTCACTTCCTGCCAATAGGCCAACCCTTGCGGCTCAAGAAATTCCGGAAAGAGCGAGAGGTCGGCTTTTATGATATTGCCCATGTCGTGAAAAAGGCCGGCGAATATGACATCTTGCTCCTTTACCTCTTTCTCCACTATGTGACGTGCGATCATCTTGCCCACCGCAGCGACGCGCACCTGATGCAGCGCAAGCCCGGGCATGATGCGATAGTGCTCGTATATGTCGCGAGCGGTGCGCATTGGAACGATGCTACCGTAGGCGCGGTTCGATGTCGAACACGAATATGTACTCGCTCGGCGCTATCTCCACTCCTTTGCGCGGCTCGGGGCGGACTTCCGCGAGCGTAACCGTTTCCGCCTCTGTCGTGAGCGGCTCACCGAGAACGAACTCCGCAGGATATCCCGTGGGCGAGCCGAGCCCGCTTATCATCATTGCCCGCACCCGTACCGTGCCCGCCCAAATGCACTGCATATCCGCCGGACAACGGCTGTCTTCGAGCACTTCCCACGGCGTTATGTATACACCCAACCCCGCGGCCTCCTCGCCAAGCCGAACTTCAGCACGCACCCTCTGCGGTTCAGCTTCTCCAGGGGCAAAGGAACCCTTATCGCCGAATAAATACCATATCCAGCCGACAAGTATCAGGAACACCGCAGGTACAATAATGTATTTCGCCATGGCGGCATTATACTCCCCTCTTTCACCCTACGCCCAGCCGCAGGTATTCACACCCATTCCATCGGCTTGCTCCATACTGATACGTACGCAACAGCACCGCACAGTGGCCGCCGCAAGAAGGCGGTGCGGCGTTGTGTTGCTGGTCGTTTTACGAGCATTAACCATCAGGTCGCATATGTGGCAACAATGGGTTAACGCGCTACTCGGCCTCTGGGTCGTGGCCGTGCCGTTCCTTGGATTCACTGAAGCGAACATGATGTGGGCGCTCGTGATCACAGGTATAGCGATAGCCGTGCTTGCCTTGTGGGGCGGCGCGTACGAGCAATCCACATCGCATCGTCGTGACTTCCAACACAGGGCCGGATAACGTAGCGGCGTGAGAGAAAAGAAAACAGCCCTTCGGGGCTGTTTTCCTTTGCACCTTTCTCACGATACTGCGCGGCCGACGGGACTTGAACCCGCAACCTCCCGCGTGCATGCTCTCCACTGCTTTCGCAATGGCATGGACTATATCTTCACCTTAGATATGTACCCGTAGGTGCTCTGGTATCTAGTCTCTACGGCGCTCCCACTGAAATGGACTCATCGTCCATCTCTAGGGTTCCCACGGTGTTCGCATATTTTCTTCCGAAAACGTAGCCTTCACCGTTATCCCAGAGAGTTTCAATCTGACTTTCGAACAGAAAGCTGCACGTCTACAGGCGGGTGCTCGAACCAAATTGAGCTACGGCCGCATTTGGATACAACGTTCTTATTGCCTTGCTAAATAAGCTGTATTTGCGCGGCAAATGAAGACTCGCTGCTGATGTAGTATCATATATGAAATGATAAAGTGCAAGGCTGTCATGATGGCTGAGAACCAGATTATAACCTCGATTACGATGCTTGGACCTTACAACCCCTTTCTGCACCCCATGGGAGAGCAGTATTGCATGCAGGTCCTCTAAACACTCTTTTGATCCTGACGTGAACTGCGAACTGAAAGACCATTTCATACGCCCCCGATCCTTTGCCCAATGTTTACGAAAATATATATTCCCGTCCCCGTCAAAATATCCTCGCACAAAATCAGCAACAAAGGGCCTCGGTATATTCAGGAAACGAAGCTTCTTGCTCTTATTTTGTATATATCCAAGGGCAATCAGGTCTTGGAACATTTTCTTACTCCCTAACTGAAGGCGGTACACATTCCGCTCAGGCGGTTTTCTGTAACGAATAGAAATCTTGTGCTCGGAAGACAGCGTACGCCGTACAGAGTCAATAAGGCATCTATCGGTACTGCAAAACTCAATGAAGTGAGCACCGCGCTTGTTTTTAATCATCGAACCATCCGCAGCAAAGTAACCAAGCACATAGGCCATTTCGGGCGACCATCGTTCGAAGAAATCGTGGTTCGCCGCACGATACATCGGCGACATGCCTTTATTGTACCGTGACAGGAAATATACCTAACCATCGCTGTGGAAAATTTGGTGCCGGCGCCAGGACTTGCACCTGGGACCTTGGGTTTATGAGTCCCATGCTCTAACTACCTGAGCTACGCCGGCGCATGGCAAGAATACCAATTTTCACCTCACTTCTCAATTTTCCCATCGCGCCTCTCTCAACACACGCCGACTGAGTCATGCGCGCTTGCCGCGCTCTCGCGGCCGAACGCGGCATGAGCGTACTGACGAAAAGGGCGGGATTATTGTAGGACTGCGCCTTGAATGCGGTCCGTGTTGGAATCGTACAGCGCCTTAATGCGCGTTGCGAACGTGGTTGCCGCAGTTCCATGAGTGCCGGTCTTCGTCGCCAGAAACGCATACCACGGATAGCGCACGGAAGTTTGCATCTCAGCGCCCGCGCGGGCTCTTGCCGTAACGGCAAAAGGAATAAAACCGAGAAACTTCACGGGCGCACTGAATGCTATTTCCACGTGGTCTTCCGCTACGACTATCTCTTCTATATCCTCCCGCTCTATCGCAACCGATGCGACATACACGCCGAAATCCTCCGCGCTCTCCACCTTCTCTAAAACACTTGCACGCGCGCTGATCGCCTCCTTTTTCTCCGGGTTCCATCCTCGCACGGTCCGACCGGTTACGACCAGCTCGGCTATCGCGCGCACATCGCTCTCCGCATCGCCACCCGTCGATGCTCTCGAGCGGTCAAGGCCTCCGTTCCTATCTGCATCTTGAAACGACCCGGAGCGTATTGCGATGCCATCTTCCTTGAAAATACTGCTCATCAGTACGGGTGCCACGCCGTCGGCAAGCGGCAAGTTTTGCCGCGTTTCGCCTGAGTCTGCTTCTTTCTGCGTATCCGTAGTACGGTTCCCGGTCGATACGGAAACTTCCACACGTTTCTCCACGCGAGCGCTGTCTCCCTCGCCGGTGCGAAGCTCAAACACATACATACCCGGCACTGTCGGGGTGAACGAAGCACGCGCTCCTTCCCGCGTCTCAAACCTAAAGGGCCCAGACACCTGCGTCCAGATGAACGTGCGCGCCACACCGTCGTCGCTGCTTCGAGTCCCGTCAAGTATGAACGATTCTCCCGCTCGTGCTCGCATTTCTATTGTTTCGATCTCCATTTTTACCTCTGAAACTTTCGTTGAGCTCGCACCGGTGCCCGCACTCGCGCCAGCTTCCACGCGAATATTAACGGTCGACTGCGCAAAAGCCACAGACGCAAACGCAAGCGAAAGAACGACAACGCTCAAAAATGGTAGGTGCATAGTATGCATCATGCGCTTTTCTCGAACTTAATCAAGCAGACCTACCGGCCGAACTCCGCCGCCTACAGCTCCAGCATTTCCCGGACGAACCTCTGCTGTAAAAGTGGCACATGTTGAACGAGCCACGTCGCGCTAATGAGGAAGGCGGCCACGAATGAATTCTTCGAAACGAGTGTTTTTCGTATGGATTCGGTGTCGCGTATGATGCGTGCCGCGATTTTCTTCCGCGCCACTTCGTACTCCTCTGTTTTGTTCTCCAGAATCGACTGTACCGCAGCATGGGCGTCGTCTATGCCGAGATTCATGCCCCGCCCGCCAACCGGAGAGTGCACGTGCGCAGCGTCCCCAGCTATTACTACGCGTCCTTTGACATACTGGCGAGCTTGACGAATTGAGATTTTAAACGTGCCTGAACGCCTCACGTCCTTGACATCCAACCGTATAGGCAATGCAGCCAAGCTATCTGGCGTGGAAGATACAAGGCGGACCCTGTTGTGCGTGATAGGAGCCATGACCATCGCGTCCCTCTGGGCGCCCGCACCCCTCATGAGCCACGCCCGTATCGTGTTCGGGTCGTACCCGTTTGCAAGCTCCACGTCGGCAATGGACCAGTCCTCTGCAAGCTCGTAGCCGTCAAAGGCAATGCCGAGGGATTCCCGAATGGTTGACCGAATGCCATCGGCGCCGATGACCCAGTCGTATGTCTTGGTGCTGCCATCTTCGAACGTCGCGGATACATCGTTCGCGGTGGTTAGAACGCCCGTCACTTTTTTCCCGTATCGCACCGTGACGCCCATCTCGGCCAGCCGCTCACTCATGAGATGCTCCGTCCTATCCTGCGGGAGGCCGATCAAGAATCTTTCTTTCCCTGCTATTTTTGAAATATCGAGGTCGATGAGGGCCCGGCCGTCCCGCTGTATGAGCACGTGCTTGATGCGCGCTCCCTCTTGCAGTATGCGCTCCCCGACCCCGACCCTATCAAGAATCTCGATACTGTTCGGCAAAATGCCGACCGCGCGCGAAAGCGGGGACGGCTCGTCTTTCGCATCAACAATATCCGGCACGATGCCCTGCCGTGCAAACTCAAGCGCCGCCGTAAGGCCAGTCGGCCCCGCTCCCACCACCAGTATTCTCATCGACCGATTCTACCACTGCCGGGAGCTCCTATTCGGTCGCGACAGGTATCTGCGGGCACGGCGCATCCTGAAGGACGCGGAATACTTCGTCTATCGAGGGTTCGACGGCGCGTACGCGCTCGCCGCTTTTGAGATATAGATGTACATCGAGCGCGTGTGTCTGGAAAACCATGTCGACATCGCACTTTTTGATGCGCTCAACCGCCTCCTCCCATGAGATAACCCGTGCCTCGGGCTCTCCCGGCTCGCCGAGGCCGTTCTGAGCGGTCTCGGGAGCAGAGGAAAAAATATACATACCCACGCCGACAAGCACTATGGCGGCCAGCAATGCGAGAATTATTTTATTCATACACTCAGTATACTTCGCCCCCACTGAAGAGACACCCATCTACTGTGCATTGCGCGCGGCGGATGTATTAGCGACGCAGAGCAAGTGGAGCGAGTTCCGACATTCCTCGGGACGTGCCCCGAGGAACCTTTATTGCTTCAACCCTTCCAACCCCTTTATCCGTATACCCGGATTGACTGTCGGCGCCGTTACTTTCGGTCGTGCGCCGCCGGACTCCAGAGAGCCACCGAACTCGTCCGGCGGCAGATCGGTCGAGAGAACACACTCGACGGAGAGCACGTCGCGGCTCGGGTCCGCGAACAGGCCGCGGCTCTCCTGCTGCACGCTGTACGAGAAAATGATGTGCGCCGCTCCTTCCTCCTCACAGGCGAACGTTGCCACCTCCGAAGTGATGCCGCGCTCCGTCTCGTCCGGCGGCGTTTCCACCTCCGGGCGCCCGACTATAACTCTCTCACCTGACACTATTACCGCCGGCCCGTCCACGACGTATTCGCCCTCTAGTCGCCATGGTCTTTGATACGGCTCCGTCGGCTCCCAGACACCCTGATACTCCTCCAGCTTCGGCGTCACGGTCGTAACGACGGCCGTAACGCTGAAGGACTCGCCTATGGCAAAGACAGCCCGCTCCGGTATTTGGAAATCGATGGTATACCGCGGCAGCGTTTCCCCCTCGTCTGATTGCATGAATAAAAAGTACGCTCCGATGCCCACAACTAGTACCGCCCCCGCAAAGGCCAAGATGGCCGCTTGTTTACTCATGTATTTCACTGTAGCACGCCGCTACATGAAGCCGCAATATCATTCGAAAACGCTATATATGAGGACTTTCGCAATGGAAAGTCACACCTTGTTGCCCAACTCGGTACCGCACCCCACAGGTCAATAACCACAAAGCATTTCAGCGTACCAAGCGTGCGCGCGACTGATGCCTGTTGGTATGGGTCAGTGTGAGCGCATTTGAAGGGCTTTCGGTGGTTTTGGGAAGACAAACGAGAGGGGCCTGCATGACTCAGCCGATTGAGTCATTCACCAGCACGTAATTCGGGTGTCTTTGACAGCCTTATGATTTTTCCAACATATTGTGAGTGTTGTGAATACTGATATCTTTTAGTGATGGAACATGGTACTGAAAATCAGTCGCGCCTGAAAGTAAAATTTCCCGCTGAATTTATTCTGTTCGACTTTGAATATACAGCGTGGGAAAAGAGCGATGAACGCAATTGGTCTGGCCCAGGTGAACATAGAGAAATAATCCAGATCGGCGCTATCAAAGTCTCCGCGACAACCCTTTCCGAAACCGATTCGCTTCTAGATTACGTTCGCCCGGAAAAAAATCCGGAATTGTCAGACTTCATTATTCAGCTCACCGGGATTACGCAGACCGACATCGAGAGTCGTGGAATTCCATTCTCGCAAGCTCTGAAAAAACTTGAGGAATTTATTGGCGGCCTGCGTGCATACTGTTGGGGACGAGACATAGAAGTACTGAAGGAGAACTGCGAACTGCTGCAAGTATCTACTTCCTTGAGCTCCGACCATCTCACTAACCTGCGCCCGCTGATGGCGCCGATTTTTCTAAACCTCGGTGTGGACATTGATGCGTATTCGAGCGGAACGCTCATTCAAGCTTTTGAAGACGAGCCCTTATTGAAAGCGCATGACGCTTTGAACGACATGCGCAATCTCTTGTCCGCTATCCGTTACGTACGGGAATATGTAACAATCGCGTGAGTAGGTTGACACAGATTTCTTTCTCTGCACTATTGCTGAAGTTGAAAAAGCGAAATCGTTTAAGGAGACGCATAGATGGATATTGTGATTCTGGCGGGTGGCAGAGGCAGCCGCATGGGAGCCTTGTCGCATCGGAAACAGAAAGGAACGTTACGATTTCAAAGCAGGTCGATTCTTGCGCGGATCGTTGACAGCATCCTCGCACAGAAAGAAATCAATACGGTCTGGGTCGCGACAGGTATCTGCGGGCACGGCGCATCCTGAAGGACGCGGGAGGATCAAAGTCATCGACGCTCCACACATAACGGGCGAATTACCGAGGTTCGTCCATGTTGTCGGATATATGGGCGGATACCGAAGCTGTCTGGTGAAGGGGGTCGACACGTTGTTGCCATCAAAAGTGATCGCTTCGATGATGCAACGCGCGAATGAATTGCAAGGCAGTGCCGCGGTAATCGCCGTGTCACACAGGATTGAGATCGCTCCGACGCATCATCGCGTTCACCTGCGCGGCGATATTGTTGAAGCATACGATCCCCCGGAACGCCTACCGCAAGGGGCAGATCCTAGACTCTATCTTGACGTAGGTATGCGTTACTTTCCAGCGCGACTCGTTCGTGAAATGGCTGGCCTACCTCTGCATCAGGGCACAGACTTCGTGGACGGATTCCTGAAGTCGAGAGTCGAGCATGGCGAGCATGTCCACGCTATTGTGTTTGCCGATCGTTGGCGGCACTTTGCTTCTGGCATGGACTTCCTGAAATGACGGGACGTGTGGCAGTTCCGAGACCCTTGCCTGTTAGCGGCGAGGGTCTCTTTTAACGCCGAAAACTAGTACCGCCCCCGCAAATGCCAATATGGCCGCTTGTTTACTCATATATGTGACTGTAGCACGCCGCTACATGAAGCCGCAATATCACAAGCGTCATTGCGATACGCCCCTCCCATTCTCCGACCCTCTTCCAAGTCCCGATGTGAAGTGCGCAGGCACTTCGCTCCCCCTTCAACAGCAGCAAAAGCAAAACGCCCCTTGTGGGGCGCTTTGCTTTTGGCTGTTGCGGGGGCGGGACTTGCACCCGCGACCTCCAGGTTATGAGCCTGGCGAGCTACTACTGCTCCACCCCGCTAGCAAAAGGGTAGCACGACTTACGGTCGGAAGCCAGAAACTAGAAGCTAGAAGCTAATTTTACTCAATATAGCGGAATTCGCGGAAGACCTGCTCATACATGCGAATGACGCGCCGCGCTTCGCGCGCCGTGAGCCCGTGCTCGCTCCCCTCGTGCGCGACACGATTCCTGACGCGGTGCGCCTCCCAGGCGAGGTCGATAGTGTTGAACTTATCCCGTCCCACCTGCTTCATTTTGTCCGACATGGTCTCGCCGCGAAGCCCAAGCGTATCCAAGAGGTCGTTCAGCATGATATCCGCCTCCAGGATGGCGAGCCGCCACTTATGGTCATCGTCGGAGCTTACCTGCTCCAGAACACGCTGCCACCGCAACTCGGTGCGCGAAACGTCCCTTGCGGCAACCGGGCGCACATCCGCGAGGCGCGCTCGCCTCTCCTCCTCGCGTATCTGGCGGATCCGTATGACGCAATAGAGCATCACCGCGGATAGCACCAGGCCAAAAAGAACCGCAAGCGCGTACCACCCGCCCCAAAAATCCAGAACGGTTTCCGGCGTCCAGCCGTGCTTGACCTCGCGCAGCACGAGAAGCACGCGCTCCGACGGCTCGGCAGTCGGAATGTCCGGTACGCCGAGTCGCGGTGTCTCGACCAGCGGCTCGGCCGGAGACCAAAACCACGTGAGCGCAATTTGTCCGAAAAACCATGTAAGCCACTCGAAAAAACCCATGCCGTTCATGAGCGAAGTATAGCGCGCTTACTGCGCTATCCGCTCGTCTTTTCAACATCGACTCCCACCGCGAAGAGCGTGCTCTCGTCGCGCGGGCGCCCGATGAACTGAATGGCCGTCGGCAACGTCTTTCCCTCGCGCTCCAGGGAGCCGTTGGGTACGGAGATGGCGGGGATGCCGGCGAGATTGACCGGCACGGTGAATATGTCGGCGGCATACATGGAAAGCGGGTCCGCCTTTTCGCCGAGCTTGAATGCCGGCGCCGGGGTCGTCGGTGTCGCAATGACGTCAACGCCCGACGCTTCGTCTAACGCTTCCGCGAATTCTCTCCTGATACGCGCACGCACGCCGAGCGCTCTGCGGTAGTAGGCGTCCGCGTAGCCGGCAGAGAGCACGAAGGTCCCCACCAGAATGCGGCGGCGCACCTCGAGGCCGAACCCCTCGCCGCGTGTCTTCGCATAGACGCCGGCGATGTCCTCGGCAGGCGACGAAAGGCCGTAGCGGATGCCGTCGTAGCGCGCAAGATTGGTGGACGCCTCCGCCGGCATGACGATATAGTAGACCGCGAGCGAATGCCTGATGTTTGGCAGCGTGATGTCCCTCACTTCATACCCTTTCTCGCGCAGCCGCGCGAGCGTCTTTTCGAAATTTTCGAGCACGTCGGCCTCTATGCCCGATCCAAGGAAATCGCGCGGTACGCCGATCCTCTTCGTAGCTGGTGGCCGGTTGCCGGTTGCCGGTATGGATGTGCTGTCGCGCGGATCGTGCCCGCATATGGCATTAAAAAGTATCCCGGCATCCTCTACCGTGCGCGCGAGCGGACCTATCTGGTCGAGCGAGGAGCCCATGGCGATAAGGCCGAAGCGCGATACCGAGCCGTACGTCGGGTACAGGCCAACGACGCCGCAAAGAGCCGCGGGTTGCCGTATGGAGCCGCCGGTGTCACTGCCGAGCGAAGCCGCACACAGGCGCGCGGCGACAGCTGCGGCGGAGCCGCCGGAGGAGCCGCCCGGAACTCGCGCCACGTCGTGCGGATTCTTCGTCGGGCCATATGCGGAATTCTCGGTAGAGCTGCCCATCGCGAATTCATCCATATTCGTGCGGCCGAGAAATACCACGCTCTGTTCCTTTAATTTTTTTGTGACAGTCGCATCGTAGGAGGCGGCATAATTTTCGAGTATTTTCGACGCTGCACTCGCGGTGCGTCCCTCTACAAGAATGTTGTCTTTCAGCGCGAGCGGTATGCCGGTGAGTGCGCGGCCTGTACCCGCGCTGAGCTGTGCATCCGCCGCGCGCGCTTCAGCGCGCGCGGCCTCCTCCCACACTTCAAGATACGCGTGTATCTCACCATCTTTTTCCTTGATCGCCTCGAGGTAGGCGTCTGCAAGCTCGAGCGCGGAACATTCCTTCGCGTCAAGCGCCCTCCTCGCCTCCGCAATAGTAAGGTCAGTCAATAGTGAATAGTCCATAGTCTATAGGTATAGGGTTTCGATTTTCTCTAAGATCTAAGGACTATCGACTATGGACTGCGTTTGAGCACTTGCCTTACCGCCACGCGCCCATCCACCACCTTCGGAGCGCCCGAAAGCATCCTCTCCGTAAACTTCCCGCTTTCATGGGGGTTCTCATCCTCGCGCATGACGTTTTGGAGCCCAATGTGTGAGTGCGGCGAGCCAGTCGAGCCCGCCGAAGGGGGCGCATCCGCTTCGGCCTTTTGTATCGTCTCAACAAATTCCACAATCGCCGGAATATCCTCCTCCATCCTCGAGCGCTCCTCATTCGAGACCTCCAGCCGCGCAAGCTTAGCCAAACTCTCAATATCCACCTGCGTCATGATTGCCCAACTATACGTAAGAATTCTCTTTCTGTCAGTACCGAGACACCCAGCTCGCGCGCCCGGTCGAGTTTTGCGCCCGGGTTCTCGCCCGCGACCACATAATCGGTTTTTTTAGACACGGAACTTGATACTTTGCCGCCCAAACGGCGGATGCGCTCGGCCGCCTCGTCTCGGCTCATGCTCTCCATCGTGCCGGTTAGGACGAACGACGTGCCAGCAAGCGCGCCTTTGCCCTTTTTTGCAAAAAGCGGGTTTGATATCGTGAGCACCTTTTTTAAATTCTCTATGAGTTTTCGGTGCCGGGCCGCGCCGAACCACTCGCCTATCTCGCGCGCCACGATAGGGCCGATGCCTTCTATCGCCGTCAACTCTCCTTCAGATGCTGCGGCGACATCGTCCAGCGTTTTGTACCGCTTCGCAAGAAGTATGGCTGTTTCTTCGCCCACCTGCGGAATAGAAAGGCCTACCAAGAGGCGTGCAAGCTCGACCGTGCGAGCGTTTTGAATGGAAGCGATGAGTTTTCTAGCAGACACTTCGGCAAACCCCTCAAGCGCAAGAAGATCACCCTCTTTAAGAGTGAATATATCGTCGTAGTGCTGTACCAAGCCCTTCTCGAGCAGCATGTCCATGCGCTCGCGGCCAAGACCCTCTATGTCCAACGCATGCTTTCCCACAAAATTGTGGAAACGGCGGCGCACGACGGCGAAGGAATCCTTATTGACGCAGCGCCACGCCGCCTGCCCGGGCACTCGCTCGATAGCGCCATCGCCGCCGCACTCTGGCACGCGTTTCGGCCACACGAACGGTTTTTCTCTGCCGGTGCGCATCTCCGGCAGGACGCGCACGATATCGGGGATGACATCACCCGCCTTTTGCAGAATGACCGTATCGCCGATGCGGACGTCGAGGCGGCGTATCTCGTCTTCGTTGTGCAGGGTCGCGCGCGAGACGACGGTGCCGGCGACCTCTGCGGGGCGTAAATGCGCCACGGGCGTCAAGACGCCAGTGCGTCCGACTTGCAGCACGATATCCTCCACGACGGTCGTCACTTGCTCGGCGGGAAACTTGAACGCGATAGCGCCGCGCGTCGCCTTGCCCGTAAAGCCGAGCGCTTCCTCAAAACGCCGTTCGTTAACCTTGATGACGATGCCATCAACCCAGTATTCCTGCGTGCGTGCCTTCGGTTTCCATTCCTCCCAAAACCGTATCGCATCGTCTATCGCCTTTGCGTGCCGCCGGTGCGGATTCACCTTGAAACCGAGCTCGCGCAGATATGCCAGCTCTTCGAGCTGCGTCGGCGGGAACGCCTCCGAGGTGAGCGCGAGATCGTATACGAACATGTCGAGTTTGCGCGAGGCGGCGATTTTCGGGTCGAGCTGGCGGATGGAGCCGGCAGCGGCGTTCCGCGGATTGGCAAAGAGTGGCTTGCCCTGCGCTCGCCGTTGGGCGTTCAGCTCTTCGAGCGAGCGGGCGCTCATCCACACTTCCCCCTCGACGACGACATCGATCGGCCGCTCAAGGGAGAGCGGGACGGATTCGATGGTCCGCACGTTGTGCGTGACGTCTTCGCCGATGCGCCCGTCGCCGCGCGTCGCGGCGGTTTTCAATATTCCCTTCTCATACTCGAGCACTATTTTCAGGCCGTCTATCTTTAGCTCACACTCGTAGGTCGGCTCTGCCTTGCCGATGCGTTTTGCGAGAAAGCGGCGCACTCGCGCATCGAATTCGCGCACCTCTTCCGGCGTGAACGCGTCATTGAACGACCACTGCGCCACCTTGTGCCTCACTTTCTTAAACGCCGGAAGCGGCGCGCCACCGACGCGCTGGGATGGCGAATCCGGTCCGATGAGCGAGGGATACTCCTCTTCTATGTGCGCGAGCTCCCGCTTGAGCGCGTCTTCCGCCTCGATGGATATCTCCTCGCGGTCGTGGACGTGCCGCGCCGTGCGGTATCGGTGTATCGTGCGCTTCAGCTTATCGTACCGTTCGCGAACGTCTTTGGGGATCATGCGGTAAGCATATAGGTTTGCGCCTCGCGACTCCAGCTGCCCTCTCACCTAGTACTGCATGCGCACGGAGCGCTGCAATGCGCGCCGGCTCGTCTCAATGGTGTCGCAAGACGTGCTGTAGCCATCGGAGTGGATAACCGTACGGGGATGCGTATCGCTTTTCTCCACAACAACACGAGCACAGAACCCGGCTGGCTCGAATTCGAAAATCTGGTTGACGCCATAGCCCTCGAAGCTGAACGGGCCGATCGACTGTCCGTCGCACGCGGCATCCGCAAACGGCTCTTCCTCGGCCGAAAAAGCTCCATGCCGCATATCCCAAAAGAGCGCGCACTCGGCACCTGTATCGGCCGCATAAAATGCGAACTGCGAATCGCGCCCAATGGCAGAGAGGGCCACGCTCTTCTGTGCAATGGAGAAGATAGAGAGCCCGAGCGCGAGCACGAGCGATGAGACGAGCATGGCCATGAGAATGGTGAAGCCGCGCCTCTGCGCTCTAAACGGCGCGAAGCGGAGGGTGGCAAGCGCCCTATGCGCTCCTGAGGCGCTTCCGCATGCAGTGTAACGCTTGAAATTCGTCGGGATATTCATACGTTATTGTGCGCTCCCATCGTCTACCCAACGGAAGAGGTTCTCGCTGATAGTGAAGGAGCGCGCGCTCTGTGCGCCTGTCGCCCAGCGCACGGTTACCGATACGCGTATTTCGTCCGGCTCACTCACGAACTGCGCACGTACTTCCCGCGTGAAGCGCGTGTCGGCCCAGCCGGCCGCGCCGCCTCCATAGCCGTAAAAGTTGCCGTCCGTCTGCAGCGGCGGACATGTCTGCGCCGGGCACAGCGTCATCGTGTTGTCACGCGTATCCACAATGAACGGCTCGCCGCTTGTGCTTGGGAATCCGCTGAGAAGGTCCGCGGGCTCCCCGAACGCGTTCGAAAGGACGTTGCCGTCGCGCACGCTGCGCACCGCCTCGATGGCCTCCTGCGCTAGGTGAAAAGCGGTTACCTGGTCGCGCGCATAGTATGCGCTCGAGAGACTCTGCGTCGTGAGCGACATTGGGGCGACGATGGCGATGGTGAGAACCGCTATCGCGACAAGCGTTTCAACGAGCGTAAATCCATTCGTTGCCCGCATCCTACGGCCTGCGACCTGCGGCAGGAACGTGCCGCGGTTTTCTGCGGCGTTGGACTGCGGCGTGCTGAGTGGTCTTTTCACAATCATATGTCGAGAAGCCGCTGCACGGCCGTTGCTTGAATGGAGAAAGAGGTGCGTGTGCGGACGCGTTCGGAACCGGCTGTTCCTTTCATCGTGATGACCACCTTCGGCTGCACCATGTCGCAGGGCGATACCTCACAGCCGCGGTCCGTCCCTACAACGTAGAATGTCATCTCCTCTATCAGGACCTGCGGCGACGTAATAAGTGCCGGGTTCGAGCCGCTGCGCGTCGAGCGGTAGAGTCCTTGGGTACTAGGGTCGTGAAAGTATACCCACTGGTCGTCCGGGTCTCCCGGATCGCCGCCGAACGGCTCGAATGCGATCTGAGAGCCGCCCGAGGGACAGTCGAGCGGTTGGGTCAAGTTTCCTGAGCCGCAGTGGTACGTACTGCCCATGCGGATAGCGCGTACCATGCCGTCGAGCGCGATGTTGAGATTGTTCATCACCGACTCAAGCGCGCGCGCCTTACGGTTCGCCTCGACAAGAGAGAGGAGGGAGCCGATGGAGACGAGCATAACCGTTGCGAACAGCGTCACCGCGACCATCAGCTCAATGAGTGAAAATCCGCGCTGCGCGCTGCGTGAGCTTCCCCGGTGAAGATGCAGACGAGCGGGGATGCTCCGTTGCTTCGCCCTGTGCCTCTCGCGTATGTTGCCTGCCGCCGTGTTACTCCACATATACTTGTCCCGTCGACTCTATTGCAATTGTGGCTCTATCCCCTCGGGGCGACGTCAAGAGGACGCGCGCCTGCGTGCGGACTGATGTGCATAGGCCGTCCCCGCCGATCGTAACGTCACCCGTGCCTATGCACGCGTCCGGTTCCGGGCGCTTGTAGACTACGTTCAATGTATTGATGCCGCATGTTTCGCCCGCCTGGGTGCTGACACATATGTCCGCTATACCATACCCGGAGCGTATCGTGGTAGATTCCACAAGCTCTCCGCCATCGTATAGGCCGTTCTCAAACGTGTCCGCGAACAGTATGTACGAGTTTGGACTTGCGAGGGAGAAATGCATGCCGTAGCCGGTCGAGAATTCGCCCGCTTCCGTGCGGCGCACGGCGATGCCGTAGAGCTGCGCCTCTCGAACGGAGAGCGCGACGTCGTAGGCGAGGTGCTCGAGCGTAATGGAGCCGCCGAAGCGGGTGTTGTTCGCGAGCACGATAGCGGAGAGAAGCGCGAATATACCGGTTACGGCAATGAGCTCCACCAAAGAAAAGCCGCGCCTACCGCCCCCCACGAGGCGCCGGCCTCTTTTACCAATCATGCGCCACATTCCACAGGCCATAGGAAAGTATATCGATGCCGTACAGGTGCGAGAGCCACACTATGATGAACGCAGTGGCAAGAAACGGACCGAACGGCACTTCGCTCCCCATTGTAAGGCGCGCGCCGCTTGGCGCATAGGAAGTTATCCCGAGTTTGCGTAATCCTTCCGCATAGCGAGGCAACGGCAACAGGATAAAAACGCTTACAAGCGCGCCGATAACGAAGGAAAGGAGGAGCGCACCAAGCCCGTGCATGACCCCAAGAAACCAGCCGATGCCGAGCGCGAGCTTTGCGTCGCCAAGGCCCATCCACCGTCCGCCGGAAAAAAGCCAGAGCGCTGCAAGCGGCAGCGCGACGATGGGCCCCGCGAGAAGAAGCTGCAGCGCATTATCCGGGAACAGAGGCGAAAGGAGGAGAGAGAGGATAGCAGAGGCGTTAAAGAGCCAGACCCACGCATCCGGAATGATGGTGTGCCGCACATCGTATGCGGCAATGGCGATAAGAAGCGCGGCGGCAACAAGCGCGGGCGCAAGATGCGCGAGAGAGATCTCGGAAAGCCCTATCGCGATGAAAAGTGTGGCCGTGAGCGCCTCGACGAGGGGATACTGGGGCGAAATGGCGCATCCACAGTGCGCACAGCGCCCGCGCAGCAAAACCCATGAAAAAACTGGGACGAGGTCGCGCACGCGCAACGTCGCGCCGCACGAGGCGCACGCGCTTCTGCCTGAAAGCGTTTTTCCCGTCGCGCGCCGAAGTATGAGAACGTTCAAGAAGCTGCCTATGATGAGGCCGAATCCGCCATAGGCGATGGCTTCAACTAGCATTATGCGTGAGGATAGCACGAAACGCGCCCCGTCTGGGGCGCGTTTCGTGCATATCGGCACCTATACGTAAGGAGTGCTATGGACGCACGCAGTATACGGGCGTGCCGCAGTCAATGCCGCTGCCCCCGACGTCCGTTCCCGTAACGCTATTGTCGAAGACGCTGTGATTCTCATCTTCAAGCGTAGCGGCGAGTACGTACGATGAACCGCTGTCGACGGACGCATACTGGTATGCATCTCCCTGCGGACCGGTAGGGATAACGGAGATGTAATCCGGCGCGACATCGGCGAGGTTAGCTGGATATGTGCTGCTGTTGCCGTCATAGTAGAGCTCGAGTGCAAGCTGGAGTTGCTTGATGTCCGAGATGCGGCGCGAGTCTCGGCCCTTTTCGCGCGCGCTGTTGAGCGACGCGAGTACGACCGACGACAAGATGCCGATGATGGCAATTACGACCAAAAGTTCTATTAAAGTGAAACCGCGCGAAAATGACCGCATAAATGGTTTGCTTACGTTGTGATAATTAATAACTCGAACCCGCAGATTACCTTGCGTACATGAATTGTACACTCATTTCTTTGTGGGCAATCGTCGCCTGTGGACAACAAACGGGCCTCTAATGTACCTAAAAGCCGCTCGCGATGTTGTAAATAGGCACAAGGACGGACGCGAGCAGTATGGCGACGCCAAGGGCGAGCACCACTATCATGAAGGGTTCGATGAGGGACACGAGGGTATCGACGGCGTTGTTCACTTCGCGCCGATAAAAGCGCGCCATCGTATCTAGTATTTGCCCCATATTTCCCGTCTCCTCGCCTATTTTCATCATAGCGACCACGATGCCGGGCATTTCGGGGTGCTTCCGCAGTGCCTCGGAAACCGGCATGCCGCCTTTCACGTCATTGGCGGCCTCTCGAAGCACGCGCTCGTAGGTTTTGTCTTCCACCACGCTCGCGGTCACCTCGAGCCCGCGCAGCATCTGTATGCCGCTCTTTAACATGGTCGAGAGGTTGTCGGCAATGCGCGAGAGAAAGAGCTTGCGATAGATGCCGCCGATATGTGGAACGGCGAGCCGTGCCTGCGATGCGAGAAGCCCACCCTGTTCGGTCCGCGCATAGCGAACGATGAAGAAAGTGATGATACCGAACACGATGATGATGAGGAGCATGTAGCTGGAGAAGAATTCGCTCATACCGATCACCGCTCGCGTATACAACGGAAGGTCTTGCCCCACCTCCTCGAGCATCACGGCTAGGCGCGGGATAACAAGCGTCATCATCAAGACCATGACGACAGAGAAGGTGAAGATGATGAACGCAGGATAAATGAGCGCGTTGCGCGCCTTCTGCGTAATCTCGTAGTTGCGATCCAGGTAGTCGGCGAGGAAGGAAAACGCCTCGTCCAGTTTGCCCGTCTCTTCGCCTGCGCGCACCATATTGACGTAAAAGGACGAGAACACGTCGGGGTGCTTCGAGAGTGCGTTCGATATGGTCGAACCACCCTGTATGTCGTTGGCAACCTCCGTCAGTTTATCGGCTAACAGCGGCGTCCTGGCTTCGGCCGCAAGCAGGCGGAACGCGCGCAGTGCGGAGACCTGCGCCTCGAACAGCGTCGTTATCTGCCTAGAGAGCATTACGACGTCGCTGTTCTTGACACGCTCGAAAATGGCAAGACGCTCAGTAAAAATGGATTTCGACTCCGCCGGGTCGATGTCGGATATGGTCAGGCCGCGGTGTTGCAGAGCCGAGATCGCCAAGTCGATTGAACCGGCGTCGATAGTTCCGCGCCGCTCCGCGCCCTCAGCATCAACGGCAGTGTAGGAAAATAGGGCCATAGGTTAGCGGGTGGAAGATAGCAGACAAAAGGCAGAAGGCAGAGGTTGCCGAGCGGCATATAAAGCGTTACGCACTCCAATCTGCCTTCTGCCTTCTGCTTTCTGCATACTGCCTAGAGCAACTTTTGCAAGATGTTGGGATTGAGTGAGTATTGATACGCACTCTCGACGGTTATCTCTCCGCGAGCGACCAATTCGGCAAGCGAGCGGTTCATGTCTATCATGCCTTCTGTAGAGCCGGTTTCGATGACCGTGTTGATCTCGTGGGTGCGCCTTTCACGGATGAGGTTCGCGACGGCCCGGCTGTTTATGAGAAGCTCGTATGCCGGAATGAGCCCGCCGGAGATGCGCGGTATGAGCCGCTGTGAAAATATGCCGGCGAGCGAGGCCGCAAGCTGCACCCGTATCTGATCCTGCTGGTTTGCGGGGAAGGTATCTATGATGCGGTCGATGGTCTGCGCGGCATTGTTGGTGTGAAGCGTCGAGAGAACAAGGTGGCCCGTCTCTGCGGCAGTTACGGCAGCGGCCATGGTCTCGGGCCCGCGCATTTCCCCGACCATAAGAACATCTACATCCTGCCTGAAGGCCGAAAGGAGCGCCGTGGCGAAATCTTTAGTGTCGAG
>Ga0210057_1001694_pt1 | contig 32889 bp, 31 predicted proteins | sample CryGeyCG2114_010_2_FD_183968 | JGI IMG/M metagenome (GOLD analysis project Ga0210057, IMG submission 183968) | Groundwater microbial communities from aquifer - Crystal Geyser CG10_big_fil_rev_8/21/14_0.10 (SPAdes) (version 2) | ecosystem: Environmental > Aquatic > Deep subsurface > Groundwater ... | reverse complement strand
AAGATAAAAATTATTGGAAAAAATGGTTTCCGGTTGAATTAGTTTGCGAATCTTTTCCGGGTCAGTTTAAAAATTGGTTTTATAGTTTATTGGTAATGTCGGCTGTTTTAGAAAATTCAGCGCCAATAAAAACTATTTTTGGTTTCGCGTCTGTAAAAGATGAAAAAGGAGAGGATATGCATAAATCTAAAGGAAACACAATTTGGCTGGATGAGGCGGCAGAAAAAGTTGGAGCAGATCCGATGCGCTGGCTTTATGCAAGGCAAAATCCAGCCGACAACCTTTTATTTGGATATAAAGCGGTTGATGAAATAAAGAGAAAATTATTGACTCTTTATAATGTATTTACTTTTTTAACAACGTACGTAGATAAAAATGATTTTCCAAAAAATAATTTTGTAAAAGCAAAAAACGTTTTAGATAAATGGATTTTGTCTAAAATTGACCATCTGATTGCAACTTCAAAATTTAACCTTGATAAATATGACGTGGCAAAAACAGTTCTGGCAATTGAAGATTTTTTTATAAATGATTTATCTTTATGGTATGTGAGAAGGTCAAGAAAAAGGTTTCATGAAGACGGTATAAATAGAAACGAAGCAATAGCCGCGCTTTATTATGCGCTTTTAAATATTACAAAAATAATAGCTCCAATAATGCCATTTTTTGCCGAGGAAATGTATCTGAATTTAAGAAACAGCGAAATGCCAGAGTCAGTGCATCTTTGCGATTGGCCGGAAATAAAAGGAGACAGCCATACAGATTTAGAGCTGGAATCAAAAATGGACGAAGTAAGAAATATTGTAAATTTGGCGTTAGCCGAAAGATCGGCAAAGGCAATAAAAGTAAGGCAGCCTCTCGCTTCGCTCAAAATTCGAAATCTTAAATCAGAAATCCGAAATTATGATGAATTAATAAATTTGGTAAAAGAAGAAGTAAACGTAAAAGAAATTATTTTTGATAAAAATATTGAGAATGAAGTTGAGCTAGATATAAATATTACAGAAGAATTAAAAGAAGAAGGAATGATCAGGGATTTAATCAGGTTTGTGCAAGACAAGAGAAAAGAGGAAAAGCTGGTTCCTCAGGATAAAATTTTAGTTCATCTTTTTATATCCAAGAAAGAAAAATTGATAGTAGAAAAAAATAAAGAAATTTTACTTCGAGAATTTAGGGCAACAGAAATTTTTATAGAAGACCAAAAAACGGGAACCGAAATAAAAATAAGAAAAGTGTGATGATCGATTTCCAAAATAAAGAAAATTTGATTTTTATTTTGATTATTTTTTTCATTGGCATTGTTTTATTTGCAATTTTAATTTTTATTATTTATTCTATTTTTAAATTTATAAAAAAAGCAATTAAAAAAATATTTCAAAAAAATGACGATTTAAGATATGCGGAAAATCTTGAGGTTGCGGTTCCGGAATTGGAAGAAAGCAAACAAGAGCGTCAAAAAATTGCAGAAAAACAACAGGAGTTTGTAAAAAATTCAATGGCGGGACCAAAGTTGCAATATTATAATAACCCGCCGCCGCCCAAAAATGAAGAACAAAAAGATCCGTTAATTATCGGACAAAAGCAAATCTTTGATGAAAGAGATAAAAAGGACATTGAAAAGGGCTTGAATGTGCTTAAAAAATCAGGAAAAGATGGCAAGCAAGAGGAAAATGACGGCATTTTCGCAAAAATAAAAATACCGCGGGCAAAAAAAGTTATGCCTGCCCAAGAAAACATTGGTAATAAAGAAAGCGGGGATGAAAAACAACCTGCTCATCAGCCTGCTGTTGCAGGCAAAATTGGCGATGAATCAGAGGCGCTAAAAGCCGCAGAAATTAAAATACCCAAAACAGTCGAGCCCGGCCAAACACTTGAGAATAAGGCGCCAGATTTAGGTCGAGAAAAAACATTTTCAGAAGTTAATAAAATTGGAAAAACAGAACCAAGGGTTTCCGGAGATGATTCAATATTTGGAGGAAAATCCGAAGTATCCAGGATAGAATTAAGGCAGAAATTAAGATATGATCCAAAAATTTATAAAGCGCAAAGAGAAGCCGGCTTGTTTAACCTTAACAGAATAACCCGCGCAAAATTAGAAAAAGACATATTTCCCACTGTTTACGGCAGAAACATATCTAAAACCGATTTAAAATGGAATTTAAAGCGCCTTGGAAGAGAATGGGCGTCTGAAACGGATGTAAATAAAAAAGGAGTTATAAGAAAAGAAATAAAATTTTTGAAAAAAATAGGAGGGATAAAATGACAACTTATTACAGGACAAAAGGATTTGTTTTTAAAAAAGAGGATAGGTCTGAAGCAGACAAAATTTTTTCTATTTTTACAGAAGATTTTGGAAAATTAGAAATTCGGGCACGGGCTATAAGAAAAATTACTTCAAAATTAAGAGGAGGCATTGATAGATTTTGTTTGTCGGAAGTTGAATTTATACAAGGCAAAAACCACAAAACTCTGACAGACGCGGTTGTGGTGGAGAGATTTAATGGTATGGCCCAAAGTGTTGAAAAATTAATAATTTCTAATAAAATTGCAGATGTTTTAGATAATTTTATTAAAGGGCAACAAAGGGACGAAGGAATATTTAATTTATTGAACGATGTTTTTCAAAAATTGAATGACTGCGCTCCACACCCTAAACCCTATACCCTAATTTATAATTATTTTTTTTGGAATTTTTTTTCTGAATTGGGTTATATGCCGGAAATTCATAAATGCGCTAAATGCCACGAAAAATTAAACCCTTATAGCCTTTATTTTTCCAACATGACTGGCGGAGTAATTTGCAAAAAATGTTTTGGAGCAGATAATAAAGCTCAAAAAATAAATTCAGATATTGTTAAAATATTACGGTTAATTTTAAAAAAAGATTGGCAAATTTTAAACAGATTAAGAGTTGAGCCATTATCGCAAAATCTATTAAAACAAATATCAGACAACTACTATTTATATATGCTGTCTGGCCATGTATAATTACCAAATACATTAATTAATTTAAGAACTAAAATATGTCTAAAAAATTAACTTTTCTTGTTTTATTAATAATTATTGTAGCAGGGGTTTTTGCATTCTGGTTTTATAGGGCAGGCGTTTTTTCAAAAGAAATTTTGAAGCTTGAAATTTTAGGCCCCGATATCGCTAAAGTGGGAGACGAAATAGAATATACCGTTAAATATAAAAACAACGGTAATTTTGCGTTAGAACAGCCAAAACTTATTTTTGAATTGCCGGAAAATTCCTTGACAGAGGACAGCAAGACAATGATCACTCAAAATTTAAAGGACATTTATCCGGGAGCCGAAGAGTTTGTAAAATTTAAAGCCAGGCTTTTGGGCAAAGAGGGGGATCTAAAAGTAGCAAAAGCGTCGCTTTCATATATCCCTAAAAATATTACCGCCCGCTACGAATCGGATACAACATTTACTACAAAAATTGATTCGGTTCCCGTAACGCTGGATTTTGATTTGCCGTCAAAAGTGGAAAAAGGCAAAGAAATACAGTATTCAGTAAATTATTTTTCAAGCATAAACTACCCTTTAGAAAATCTTAGTATAAAAATTGATCCTGTTAACGGTTTTGATTTTGAAACTTCAGACCCTTCTTCTTTGGACAATTCTGAATGGAAGCTTAAAACTTTGAACAAGGCGCAGGGAGGCAGAATAAATATTAATGGAAGAATTACGGCCAATGCCGGCGCTCATTTAAATTTTGCGGCAAAACTCGGCATGAGAATAGCAGGAAGTTTTGTTGAAATAAAAGAAACAAATATAGATATTGAAGTTATTGAGCCATTGCTTTTTATTTCCCAGCAGATAAACGGTTCGGCAAATTATGTCGCTTCGCCGGGGGAGCTGCTGCGCTACGAAATATTTTTCAGGAATATAGGATCCACTCCTTTTGATAATTTGTTTATGGTAGTAAAACTTAACAGTCCGGCTTTTGACACTTCAAGCATAAGAACTGAAGACGGGGGGCAGGCAAACGGAGATTTAATCGTGTGGGATTATAAGCAAGTGTCGGGACTAAAACGCTTGGATGTCCAACAGGAGGAAAGCGTCAAATTTGATGTAAAATTAAAAGACGGCTGGGCGCTTTCTGATTCTGAAAAGAATAACATAATTGTAAAGAACAGCGTCAATATTTCACAAATTACCCAAGATTTTGATACAAAAGTTAATTCAAATCTGGGAATCTCGCAAAAAGGCTATTATCAAAATTCAGCTATTTCAAATTCCGGGCCAATTCCCCCAATTAACGGCAAAACTACTACTTATACTATTGCCTGGACCATTAATAACTATTTTAACGACCTGAAAAATGTTAAAGTAAAAGCAAATCTTGCGCAAAATGTTGCTTTAACGGGGTTGATCTCGCCGGAAAGCGAATCTTCTAAATTTTCTTTTGACAGTTCCAGCCGTGAAATTGTCTGGTCAGCCGGAGATATTCCAGCCTCTGCCGGAAATTCAAAATTTATATCTTTTCAGGTTTCTTTGACGCCTGCTGCCTATCAAAAAAATTTTATAGCTGATATTATAAGCGAGGCAACTATTTCTGGCGAAGACCAGGCAACAGGAGCTACAATAACAGCTAAAAGTTCGGCCATAAACACAAGCATGCCCGATGACCCTACTGTTTCGGGCAAAGGAATTGTTCAATAAAAAAAATATTATGAAAAATAATCAAGAATTAATGGAAAAAATTGTATCTTTGTGTAAGAGAAGGGGTTTTGTATTTCCCGGCTCTGAAATTTACGGAGGCATGGCAAATTCGTTTGACTATGGGCCATTGGGTGTTGAGTTAAAAAATAATATAAAAAATTTGTGGTGGAAGCATTTTGTGCACGAAAGAGACGACATGGTTGGAATTGATGCGGCTTTAATAATGAATCCAAAAGTTTGGCAAGCATCAGGGCATCTGGAAACTTTTAATGACCCCTTGGTTGAATGTAAAAAATGTCATCATAGATTTCGTGCCGATAAAATTGAGAGCAAAAAATGTCCTGATTGCGGAGGGGAGTTTACAAAGCCAAAACAATTTAATTTAATGTTGAAAACTTTTTTGGGGCCGGTTGAGGACGCAGAAAACACAGTTTATTTCAGGCCGGAAACTGCGCAGGCAATGTTTGTTGATTTCAAAAATGTTTTGGAAACTTCAAGAAAAAAAGTTCCTTTTGGAATAGCCCAAATAGGCAAAGCATTTAGAAATGAGATTACTCCGGGAAATTTTATTTTTAGAACCCGCGAATTTGAACAAATGGAAATCGAATATTTTATTGAAGAAAAAGATTGGAAAAAAGTTTTTGAAGAATGGAAAAAAGAAATGTGGTCATGGATGACTGATGTTCTTGGACTGGACAAAAAAAATATACACGAGCTAGATGTGCCAGACAACGAAAGGGCGCATTATTCTAAAAAAACAATTGATTTAGAGTATGATTTTTCGTTCGGCAGAGATGAACTTTATGGCTTGGCTTACAGAACAGATTTTGATTTAAAAAATCATTATAAAGAGCCTCCGTATGAAGATGCAGAAACGGGTGAAAAATTTTATCCGCATGTTATAGAGCCAACTTGGGGCGTAGATAGGTCTGTTTTAGCTGTTTTGTACGATGCTTACGCAGAAGAAAAAGACAGGGTTGTTTTAAAATTAAAGCCGAGTTTGGCGCCATATAAAGTTGCTGTTTTTCCGCTTTTAAAAAACAAGCCCGAATTAGTTGAGAAAGCGCGCGAAGTTTACAACATGTTAAAAAGGGAATTTACAGTTGCTTTTGACGACAGGGGAAATATTGGAAAGCGCTATTACAGCCAGGATGAAATTGGAACTCCATTTTGCGTGACAATTGATTTTGATACTCTTGAAAAAAATGATGTAACTTTAAGAGACCGCGACACAATGAAACAAGAAAGAATAAAAATTTCAGATTTGGGCAATTTGATTAAAGAAAAAGTGTAATGTTTAAGTTTTGGATAAATTTTTTTAGGCTGACGAGGCCGTTGAGTAATGTTAAAAATATCGCCCTAATCTTGGTAGCTTTAAATAATGAAAATAAAAATCACTATTCAGAAGCCGTCAGTTACTTTGGCCAGAGAAAAAGTTTTGTTATTTTTTTTGCTCTTCTGATAGCAGGATTGTTTATTGGATACTTTATAAATTTATATTTTTTTGTATTTTTATTATTGGCCATATTTGCAATTGTTCCACTTATTATAATTTACCTTTCCTTTTTTAACATAATAAAAACAGAGATTAAAAAATTAAGAATTTTTGGCTATATTTATTGCCTCGCTGTAATGGTAATAATTTTAAAATTATTATGAATAAAGGAGCGTTTAGAAATTTTATTCCTGATTATCAATTCAATAATATAGATAATATTAGCGTCGATTTTTTTTTCGGAAGCCAATTTATTATTTTTGATTTGGATAATACGCTAGTTTTTAGAAAATTCGATTCTTTTTTTAGCTAATTTAATATATACTTAAAACATGTATAAAAAGACAATATTAAAAAATGGATTGAGATTAATAACCGTTCCGATGGAAAGCGCCAATAGCGTTACAGTTTTAATATTGGTCGGGACCGGATCTAAATATGAGACAAAAGATATAAATGGAATTTCGCATTTTTTAGAGCACATGTTTTTTAAGGGCACAACAAAGCGCCCAAACACTTTGAAAATTTCAGAAACGCTTGATTCTGTTGGTGGAGAATATAACGCCTTTACCGGAAATGAAGTGACTGGTTTTTGGGCAAAAGTTGATAAAAAACATTCTGATATTGCTTTAGATTGGATAACAGATATATTTTTAAATTCTAAGTTTGACGAAAAAGAAGTTGAAAGAGAAAAGGGCGTTATAATTGAAGAAGTAAATATGTATTTAGACACGCCAAGAGCTTATATTCAAGACTTATGGAATGAACTTCTATATGGAGACACTCCAGCTGGCTGGCAAACAATAGGCACAAAAGATACTATTAAAAGTTTTAATAGAAAAAAAGTTGTGGATTATTATGAATCGCACTATTCCCCGGAAAATGTAATTGTTTGTGTTGCGGGAGCAGTAGAAACCGAGGGAATAGAAAAAAAATTAAAAGATTATTTTGAAAATGTAAAAGGGGACGGAGCTAGCCAAAAAGTTAAAGTAAAAGAATTTCAAAAAGAGCCACAAGTTTTGCTGCACAATAAAAAAACAGATCAGACGCATTTTTGTTTGGGAGTAAGAGCGTATAATTTATTTGATAAAAGACGATATGCTTTGGCTTTGTTGTCTATAATTTTGGGAGGAAATATGAGTTCAAGGTTATTTATAAAAGTAAGGGAAAGAAACGGCTTGGCTTATTCAATTCATACTTCAGCTGACAATTCTACCGATACGGGATACCTGGTAACGCAGGCCGGAATTGACCACAAAAATTTAGAAAAATCTATAAAATTAATTTTAGAAGAATACAAAAATTTAAAAGCCAAAAAAATTACAGAAAAAGAATTGCAGAAAGCTAAAGATTATTTAAAGGGAATTATGTCTTTATCTTTAGATGCCTCAGATAACCAGGCGTCTTTTTACGGAATGCAGGAACTGTTAGAAAAAAATATTTTGACTCCTGAAGAAAAATTTAAAAAAATTGATGAAGTTTCTGCAGATGACATTCAAAAAGCGGCGCAAGATATATTTTTGCCGGAAAAATTAAATCTGGCAGTTATTGGTCCGGTTGAAAAAAAACGACCCAAGGGGTACCCCGCTAAAATAAAAAATTTGCTGAAAATTTAATGGAAAAAGAACAAGTTTTAGATATTTCATGGGAAACTATAATAAAAATATTTATAGCTATTTTTGTTTTATATATTATTTATTTAGCCAGAGAGATTGCTCTTTGGTTCTTTTTTGGCTTGTCTATTTCAATATTGTTGGAGCCGGCAATAAATTTTTTAAGAAAAATTTATATTCCCAAGCTAATTTCCATATTTGTTGTTTATTTTTCCATTTTTGGAATTTTGGGAGTTTTAATTTATCTGACAGCTCCCTTATTTATTTTTGAATTAAAACAGCTTTCGCAGTCTTTGCCAAGTTATTTAGAAAAAATAAATCCTGCGTTAAATCAAGTTGGGTTTGATATGTCCCAAAGTTTTGATGATTTTACCAGTTTTTTAACCGGAAACTTAATGCAAAGTTCTAAAAGCGTTATTAGGGCAATAATGATTTTTTTTGGGGGCGTTTCTTCGGCTGTTTTTATATTAACTATTTCTTTCTTTCTTTCTTTAGAAGAAAAGGGCGCTAAAAAATTTTTAATTCTTATAACGCCCAAAAAATATGAAGAAAACATTATAGCCCTTTTTGAGCGGGCGCAAAAAAGAGTAGCCGGCTGGTTTGGCGCCAGAATTTTATCATGTCTTTTTGTGGGAGTAGCCTCTTTTATAGTTTTTTATATTTTTGGAGTAAAGTACGCCTTTCTTTTAGCTTTAATTTCCGGGATTTTAAATTTTGTTCCATATATTGGACCATGGATAACAAGCATTCTTTTGGTTGTTTTTATTTTAGTTTCTTCCAATTCCTGGCTTACTCTGCTTTATGTTTTAATTGCCGTAATTTTGGTGCAGGAAATTGATAACAAGCTTTTAACTCCCTTGCTCATGAAAAGAATGATTGCCCTGCCTCCGGTTTTAGTTTTGGTGTCATTGTTGCTGGGCGCTAAAATTTTCGGGTTTTTAGGAACGATTTTTGCAGTTCCAATTTTTGGAATTATTTATGAGTTTGTAAAAGAATTTTTAGAAAAAAGGAGAGAAGAGGGCGGCCAAAGCTATTAAGACAATTAAAATTTGGCTTGTGATTCTCCAAAAATTGGAGATTTTTATTTTTTTAAAAAAGTGCAGTCTACCTTGATGAAAATTGTTGTGGATTTTTAAAAGCTTTATCTGGAAAATAGAACTTAAAACAGAAAATCCGTCAGGCAAGATGGCAAAAAAAGCGCAGATATAAATCGTTGGTTTATTTTCTGAAAATAACAATATAAGCAATATGCCCAGTAAAAAATCCAAAAAAACTTTTTGAAATTCCGGCAACGTTTTTTTCCATCGTTTTTCTGATATATTTTTAATATCGTATTCATTATGCGGTATAAAATCTAGAAAATAATGGCTAAAAAATGCCAAAACAACCGCGAAGATCGGATTTTTTATATATGAGGCGATGGCTGCGCCAAATAGCATATGTACAAGCAAAATCATTGTTTTTTGGTATATTTTTGATAGTATTAAATTAAGCTTATCATGTTTAAGAAAAAGAATAAATTTTATATAACAACCACCCTGCCCTATGTTAATGCCGACCCGCATATTGGTTTTGCGTTAGAAATTATACAAGCAGATGTTATTGCCCGTTATTACAGAAGCAACGGCTGCGATGTTTTTTTTAATACCGGAACAGACGAGCACGGATTGAAAATTTTTAGAGGGGCGCAGCAGGAAAATCTTGACCCTCAAAAGTATTGCGATATTTATGCCGAAAAAAATAAAAAATTAAAAGAAGCCTTAAATTTAAGCTATGATAATTTTGTAAGAACCACCGACAAACATCATATAAAATCGGTCCAAGAATTTTGGACAAGGTGCTATAAAAACGGAGATATTTACAAAAAAAATTACAAAATAAAATATTGCGTTGGCTGCGAATTAGAAAAAACAGAATCTGAATTGGTTAACGGAATATGCCCCATACACCCGAACAAAGAAATAGAAATTATTGAAGAGGAAAACTATTTTTTTAAGTATTCAAAATATAAAAAATCTCTTTTAGACTTTTATAAAAAGAATAAAAATTTTGTTGTTCCCGAATCAAGATTTAATGAAATTAAAGAGTTCACAAGAAGAGGCTTAGATGATTTTAGCATATCAAGATTAAAAGAAAAAATGCCGTGGGGAGTTCCAGTTCCAAATGATGACAAACATGTTATGTATGTCTGGTTTGACGCGCTTGTAAACTATATTTCTGCTTTGGGTTGGCCGGAAAACCAAAAAAAATTCAAAGAATTTTGGCCGGGTTTGCAGGCGGCCGGAAAAGATAATTTGCGCCAGCAGTCTTCAATGTGGCAGGCAATGCTTTTGTCTGTCGGCTTGCCAAATTCAAAGCAGATTTTTATCCATGGTTTTATCACGGCCAATGGGCAAAAAATGTCAAAATCTTTGGGTAATGTAATTGACCCGTTTGATCTGGTTCAAAAATACGGCGCAGATGCTGTCAGATATTATTTATTAAGAGAAATTCCTTCAACAGAGGACGGCGATTTTACTTACGAAAAATTTGAGCAGAGATATAATTCTGATTTGGCCGGCGGAATTGGAAACTTAGTTTCAAGGGTTATAGGAATAGCAAGCAAGTTAAATATTAAAAATACAAAAATAACAAAAATTACGGAAAAAAATATTAATGAAGTAAAAAACAATTATACAAAAGCATTAGAAAGTTTTAAATTTAACGAGGCCTTGGCATCAGTTTGGGAACTGATAAGCTATTGCGATAAATATATAAACGACCAAAAATTGTGGGAAACCAAAAAACCGCAAGTGCTTTGTGATTTATTTTATGCTATAAATGAAATTGCAGTTTTACTCTTGCCGTTTTTGCCAGAAACATCAGAAAAAATTAAAAAAGCAGTTAAAGAAAAAAAATCTGCGGCGTTGTTTCCGCGGATTGTCAATTAAGCACTTTTCAGAACCCATAGGGATAGGAGGAAGGTCATGAAACTTTTAGGAATTTTATTGCTCATTGGAATTGTGGTTTATCTTTTTCGGGATATGTTCTGGCCGAAAGCGAAAATGTTGCATTCGCCCAAAGAAGCGGCCAAAAGGAGCATGGAGGTTAGGTCTTGACATTTTATTACTTTCTGATAGAATATAAATAGCTCTTATCGTCAAGCCATGGTCGGCTTGAGGAGCGGCCCAGAGTCGTGTTTATGAGGAGGATCTGAAATGTTGGTACTTTCCCGCAAGAAGAATGAGAGTATTGTCATCAACGATGACATTACGATCACTGTCGTCGAAATTCGAGGCAACATAGTTCGTTTGGGCGTTGAGGCGCCTAAAGAGGTGCCTGTCCACCGGCGCGAAGTTTTTGACGCCATTCGGCGTAACGAAACTGCCGCTGGCGACAAAACCTCTGAGGGTTAGCTCGTTATAGGTCGGGCATAGCTCGACAGATCGCATTCGACGGATAACCCGCTGGTTGTCCGTCTTTTTATTTGATATTATATAAACATGATTATTGATACTCACAGCCATTTAAATTTCAAAGCATATAATAATGACAGAGACGAAATTATAAAGCACAATTTAGAAAATGGCGTTGTTTGCATTGATGTTGGTGTTAATTATAAAACTTCAAAAGCTGCGGTTGATTTAGCTGAAAAATCTGAAAATATTTTTAGCGCAATTGGAATTCATCCAAGTGAAATTGGCGAAGAATTTGATAAAGAAAAATATTCAGAACTTGCAAAATCAAAAAGAGTGGTGGCAATTGGAGAAATTGGTTTAGATTATTATAAAAACCCAGATAAAGAAAAACAAAAAAAACTTTTTATTGAACAATTAAATTTGGCAGAAAAATTAAATTTACCGGTTATTATTCACTGTCGCATGGCGCGCCAAGATCTTTTAGAGATTTTGAATTTAAAATTTAAAATTTCAAATTTAAAATTACACGGGGTTATTCATTGTTTTACTGGAAGTTGGAAAGAAGCGCAAAAATATTTAGAATTAGGATTTTATTTGGGAATTAACGGAATAATTTTTAAGTTTGATATTAATAAAACAATAAAAAATGCGCCATTAGAAAAAATATTAGTTGAAACAGATTGTCCATATCTTACTCCGCCCATGGCCAGCGCCGAAAGAAACGAACCGATTTTTGTAAAACATGTTATCCAAAAAATTGCAGAGATAAAAGGAATTAGTTTTGACGAGGTTGCGCTCGCAACCACTCAAAACGCAAAAAACTTGTTTGGCATTTGACAATGCCATGTATTTTTTGCTATTCTAAAATTGCTGAGTTCCTCCTGTAGATGCGAGGAGAGGGGATCTCAATGGCTTGCGTCCGCCGTGATGAGGTTGGCTGGCCTGCTAGTGCGTTGCCATTGCGCCCCTCTCCTCGTTTTAAGGAGCCATAGTTCTTTTCAGATCAGAGTCCTGGGCGGGAAGAAAAAGACCCTTTGTTGTTTGTTGCCCCAGTCGGTCAACCTTTTTCTTCCCGCTTTATCATATCAGGGTCCTTTCTGGACCAAACCCCTTGAGAGATTATAGTTTTTAAGCTCCATAGGCTTCTCAATTATACTCCAACTCTCTCGGGGCTTTTTTTGTACAAAAAATTCGTTGATATTTTAATGCACCAATACGCCATAAAATAGCGATCGCTATGCTGTGGTGTATTTATTTACTGTGTGGTATTATAAATTATATGAGTAAATATAAATATTATTTTAAAAAACCAAAATCAGAAATAGCCAAAGATATTTTAGAGATATTAATTATTGGTGGCATAGTAACCATTGCGGCTACTTCTCCCTTTTTTATCCAAAATTTATTGCGCGGATTTAAAAGATTTAAAAAGTATCCAAATAAAAAAGTTTATGATGCTTTTTATAAATTAAAACAACAAAGATTTATAAATTTTTATGAAAAAAATAATCAGATTTATATTTCGCTCACAGAAAAAGGCAAACAAAAAGCGGGCTGGATGCAAATAAATGATTTAAAAATTAAAAAACCCAAAAAATGGGATGGCAAATGGAGAATATTATTATTCGATATAGCGGAAACAAAGAGAATGCGCAGAGAGGCATTAAGAGGAAAATTAATTGAATTAGGATTTAGATTATTTCAAAAAAGCGCATGGATTATTCCGTATGAGTGCAAAGATGAAGTAGATTTGTTAAAATCGTTTTTTGGTTTATCGGGCAAAGAAATTAAATTGATAGTTGCTCAAAATATCGATGGAGAAGAAAAATTTAAAGAAATATTCAAATTGAGCTAAGCGGGTCTGATACGCTAGAGTATAGCGATCGCTATGGTGGGGCGTATTTGATTGATTAAATTTATTAAGAAAAATTATAAAAAAAATCCGCCGAGACCGAAGTCTCGGCGGTATGGTTTTTGCCCGCGAGTGGGCCTATAATGGCAGGATGCGCACTTCGCCAATAGTCCATGTGCACAAGATGTTTTTGGGGATTCCGGATGTGTATATGTAAGTAAGCTCGTTTTCATGGCGCTTTGTGGGATCGGGGTCAAGATAAATCAGTATCGCGCTGTTAGTTTTATGCTCGGCGAAATACATTTTGTACTTGCCATCGGGAAGTTTGCCGTAGTCATAAAACTTCCATTGCTCAGACGCGACTCCGCGCTGAATCAGCGCCGGCACCACAACGTAAAGCTGGTTGATTTGGCGTTGCTGTTCATTAATCTTAATTATGTTAAAGATCAACGCCGTTCCATTAGCTATCACACCCAGTCCAAGAAATATGACAGTCCATGACAACATTTTGCTATTCATCTCACACCTCCGTTGGGTTGGAATTTTGTGAACTGGGTGAATAATAGCATATTATAATGGCTATGTCAAGATTTACCGAGTTTGAAAAATTTGGTAAAATAAAAAATTACTGGATTCCCGCTTTCGCGGGAATGACCGTGAAAAAACAGGAATGACATTATGAAATATAATCCGAAAAAAATTGAGGCAAAATGGCAGGAGAAATGGTATGGCTCCGGCGTTTTTCGCGCCCAAAACGGGTCTAAAAAGAAAAAGTTTTACCTTTTGTTGGAATTTCCTTATCCATCTGGCGATGGGTTACATGTTGGGCATTGTAGGCCTTATGTTGCTTTTGATGCTATTGCCAGAAAAAGGCGAATGGAAGGGTTTAATGTTTTATTTCCAATGGGCTGGGATGCTTTTGGTTTGCCAACTGAAAACTATGCCATAAAAAAAGGAGTTCACCCCTCAGTTGTAACAAAAAATAATACAGATAATTTTAGAAGCCAAATGAAAAATTTAGGGTTGTCATTTGACTGGTCGCGCGAAATAAATACTACAGACCCAAAATATTATAAATGGACGCAATGGATATTTTTAAAATTATTTGAAAATGGGCTGGCTTACAAGGATAAAATTGCGATTAACTGGTGCCCAAAAGACAAAATTGGCTTGGCAAATGAAGAGGTTGTAAATGGTAAATGCGAGCGGTGCGGAACAAAAGTTGAGAAAAAAGAAAAAGAGCAGTGGATGATAAAAATTACAAAATATGCCGACAGGCTGATTAAAGATTTAGACAATGTAAATTTTTTAGAAAAAATAAAAATACAGCAAAAAGACTGGATTGGCGAGAGCCATGGAGCGCTGGTAAAATTTATTGTTGAGGGAATTGAAGATCCAATAGAAGTTTTTACAACCAGAATAGACACAATATTTTCCGGAACATTTTTAATTTTAGCTCCAGGACACAGCTTTATTGATAAATATAAAAACAAAATTGAAAACATAGACGAGGTTTTAAAATATAGGGAAGATTCAAAAATTATTACAGATATAGATAGGACAAATTTAAACAAAGATGTTACAGGAGTTCAGTTAAAAGGAATTGTTGCCAGAAACCCCGCCACAAACGAAGAAATGCCGGTATGGACTGCTGATTTTGTTCTGGAACAATACGGCACGGGCGCTGTGTTTGCCGACGCGCATGACAAACGAGATTTTAAAATGGCAAAAAAATATGGAATTCCTTTGCGCACTTCAATTAAACCAGACGACGAATTGCTAACTCAAAAAATAAAAAACTTGGAAGAATGTTTTGAGGGCGATGGAACTTTATACAATTCAATGCAATTTGACGGAATGTCTTCGGCGCTTGCCAGGCCATTAATTATTGCCTGGCTTTTGGGAAAAGAATCAGCTCAGTCAAAAATTAGTTATAAATTGCGCGATTGGGTTTTTTCGCGCCAGCACTATTGGGGCGAGCCAATTCCTTTGATTTTTTGTAAACAATGCGGGTGGCAAGCGGTTCCGGAAAAAGATTTGCCGGTAGAATTGCCAAAAGTTAAAAATTATAAGCCAACTGAAACCGGCGAGTCGCCCTTGTCTGCAATTTCAAAATGGGTAAATGTTAAGTGCCCAAAATGTAAAGGCCCGGCCAAAAGAGAAACAGATACAATGCCAAATTGGGCAGGAAGTAATTGGTATTTTTTAAGATATTGCGACCCCAAAAATAATAAAGAACTGGCAGATGAAAAATTGTTGAAATATTGGATGGCGGTTGACTGGTATAACGGCGGAATGGAGCATACAACTTTGCATTTGTTATATTCAAGGTTTATTTTTAAATTTTTGTGGGACATTGGGGCAGTTCCAAAACAAATTGGAAGCGAACCTTACAAAAAAAGAACTTCTCACGGAATGGTTTTGGGCGAAGGCGGAATTAAAATGTCAAAAAGCAAAGGCAATGTAATAAATCCGGATTCTGTTGTAAAGCAATATGGAGCAGACACTCTACGCATTTATGAAATGTTTATGGGGCCGTTTGACCAGATGATTCCGTGGGACACAAAAGGAGTTGTGGGTAGCCGCAGGTTTTTGGAAAAAGTTTGGAAACTCTGTATTTCGTCATTGCGAGGAGCCGGAGCGACGAAGCAATCTAATTTAGAAACTTTAATCCATAAAACCATTAAAAAAATTGGTGAAGATATTGAAGAAATGAAATTTAACACAGCGGTTTCTTCACTGATGATTCTAACTAATGAATTTATAAAAAATAAAGCAAATCCGCCTTCGCCAGAAGGCTACGGCGTGACAAGGGAAGATATTAAAATTTTGCTGTTGCTGTTAAGCCCGTTTGCCCCGCATTTAGCCGAAGAATTGTGGAGCTCGGCCGGTTTTAAAAAATTGTGCTGTGAGCAAAAATGGCCAAAGTATGATCCAAAATTAATTGAAGAAGAAAAAGTCTTGTTGATTGTGCAGGTTAATGGTAAAGTTAGAGATAAAATAGAAGCGGCTTCTGGTCTTTCTCAAAAACAAGCAGAAAGTTTAGCTCTAAAATCCGAAAAAATAAAAATTTTGATTGGCGAAAATAAAGTTTCAAAAATAATTTTCGTTCCAAATAAATTAATTAATATAGTAATTTAACGCTCCTTTTAATAGTTTGTGTTAAATTTAATTTAACCCATTGTTATCAAAGAGGAGAAAAACTATGTCAGTTGAAAATCTAAGTTTTGAAAACGAGCCAGAAACAGAAAAAGGTGGGGAAAAACCAAAAACAGATTGGTCTCGGGTGGACGCAGTTTGCAGAAAAATGAACGACGAGGAGCGTGCGAAAATGACGCCAGAGGAACGTGCGGAGGAGGATAGCCGTAGAAAAAGAGTTAAAAATACTTTGAGATATTTTGATAATCAAGAAAAATTGAAAACAGGGACACCCGAAGAAAAAAAGCAAGCCAAAAAAGAGTTAGACGCAGAAAAGGAAAAAACACAAAAATTAGTAGATAAAATGAATGCGGAACGCAATGAGCAACTTCAAATAGACCTTGAAACCATAAAGCGACAAACATACGATGAAATCAATAGGCGGACAGAAGAGCATAGACGAAAATATGGGATAGAAGTTCCCGCAGCCGAGCTAAAAAGAGAAGACCAAGAATTGAGAAAAAGGCTTGGACTGAAATAGCTTGTAAAAAAAATGATGTAAAATAAGAATCTATGGAAAAAAATAAGCAAATCGCGATTTTTGAGGGCAAAAAAATCCGTCGCCTTTGGGATAACAAAAAAGAAATTTGGTATTTTTCAGTCGTTGATATAATCTACGCCCTAACAGAAAGCGCCAATCCTACAGATTATTTAAAAAAATTAAGGAAAAGAGATATTGAGCTCGCAAAGTACATGGGGACAAATTGTCCCTATGTAGAAATGTCCGTGGAGAATGGTAAAAAAAGAAAAGTGATAGCTGGAACACCAGAAAATTTATTTAGAATAATTCAATCGGTGCCAAGCCCAAAGGCGGAGCCAATTAAGTTATGGCTGGCAAAATTGGAAGGGCAATGAAGTTAAAACACAGGACGAATACGCAATTTTAACAAATATTATTCACCAAGAATGGAGCGATTTGTCGGTTAAAGAACACAAAAATTTAAAGAAATTAAAAACACAAAATTTACGCGACCATATGACAGATGCTGAATTAGTTTTTACAGCTTTGGCCGAACTTTCCACACGAGAAATTGCCGAAACTAAAAAAGCAAAAGGTTTTGTGGAAAATAAAATTCCAGCTATAAAAGGCGGCCGTATTGCCAAAAATGCGCGGTTGGAATTGGAAAATAAATCCGGCAAAAAAGTTGTCAGTGGACAGAATTTTTTGAAGTCGCCAGAAAATAACAAAAGATTAAAATAAATTTATGGAGAATAAAATTAAAAAAGTTTTGTTGAGCAATGAAGCAATTGTAAAAGGGGCTTTGGAAGCCGGAGTTGGTTTTGTTTCGGGCTATCCGGGATGCCCTTCGGCCGAAATTGGCGAAGAATTTTTGCGCATTGCCAAAAAAGTGGGAATTTACGCAGAATGGGCAACAAATGAAAAAGTTGCATTAGAGTCTGCAATTGGAGCCAGTTTTTCTGGAGTAAAAAGTTTGGTAAATATGAAAAGTTTTGGAATAAATGTTTGTTCAGACAGTTTATTGCCCTTGGCTTATACGGGAACCAAAGCTCCAATGGTAATTGTTGTAGCTGACGACCCTTCTTGCTGGAGTTCGGCGCAATCTGAACAAGATTCAAGAGGCTATGCTTTTTTGTCGCACATACCAATATTAGAGCCAGCAGATCCGCAAGAATGTTATGATTTTACAAAATTAGGTTTTGAGATTTCAGAAAAATTTAATATTCCGGTAATTTTGCGCACCACAACCAGAGTTAATCACCAAAGAGCTGTTGTGGAATTTAACGAGATTACTTCGTCGCAAACTCCTCGCAATGACGGGAATTTTTCGAAAAATCCGCATCAGTTTTGCACAATGCCTCCACGGGTTTTAGAAATGAAAAAAGAGCTTTTAGAAAAGCTTGAAAAAATAAAACAGTTTTCAGAAAAATCAGGAATTAACAAAATTGAAGGAAAGATTTCAAAAGAAAAAATTGGTATAATTGTTACGGGAGTTTCATATTCTCATGTGAAAGAAGTTTTTAACGAACTTGATTTAAATTTGCCGATTTTGAAGGTAAATTTATTTTATCCGTTGGCGGAAAAAACTGTTTTAAATTTTGCAAAAAATTTGAAAAAAGTTTTAGTTGTTGAAGAGCTGAACGGATTTTTAGAAGATGAAATAAAAGTAATTGCAAAAGATGCTAATTTGAAAGTTGAAATACTCGGAAAAAATGTTTTACCGGAAATTGGCGAATTAAACGCTGAAAAAATTGGTTCGGCTTTAGCAAAATTAACCGGTAAAAAATATAAGGCGAGCAATACAAAACCGATTGATTTACCAATGCGCTTTCCAAAACTTTGCGAGGGATGTCCGCATGCGTTTACTTTTGGCGCAATTAAAAGAGCAGCTCCTGAAAATACAATTTTTGGCGGAGACATCGGGTGCTATATGATTGCCGGCTACCCGCCGCACAACATGCAAGACTATGTTTTTTCAATGGGAGCCTCAATGGGAATTTCTCACGGCGTGTCAAAAGCAACAAGCCAAAAAGTTATTTCTTTAATTGGAGACGCGACATTTTTTCATGCCGGCATACAGGGTTTGATAAACATGGTTTACAATAAATCAAATCCATTAATTATTGTTTTAGATAACAGAATTACTGCTATGACGGGCCACCAGCCAAATCCCGGCATGGGTAAAAACGGCATGGGAGATGAAATAGAAGAACTAAAAATAGAAAATATAGCAAGGGCTTGCGGGGTAAAACATATTAAAGTTATAGATCCCATAAATACAAAAGAAATGGAGGAGACAATTAAAGATTTTTTAACTAAAGACGAAGTTTCATTAATAATTTCAAAAAGAATTTGCGCTCTTTTAGCAAAGAGGCAAAACAAATAATATGGAAAATAAAAATTTTAATATTATTATTTCTGGAGTTGGCGGTCAGGGGCTGATTACGCTGGTTCAAATAATTAACGAAGCCGCTTTTATTGAAGGTTATGATGTCAAAAGTTCCGAGCTTCACGGACTTTCTCAAAGAGGCGGAAGCGTTTTAACTTACATAAGATTCGGAAAAAAAATTTATTCTCCGCTTGTTGAAAATGGAAAAGCAAATTTAATAATTGGCATGGAAGAAACAGAAGGATTGAGAGTTTTAAATTTTGGAAACAAAAATACAGGCATTTTAATAAACAGATATTTTGCGCCAATACCGGGCGGATTGCCACAAGAAGAAGTCGTCAAAAAATTACAGGAATTTGCCGGAAAAAATTTATACTTGGTTAAAGCTTCAGATCCCGCCAATGTTTACTTGCTGGGATACGCCATTAATAAAAAATTGATGCCATTAAAAGCAGAATCAATTTTAGCAGCAATAAAAAATGTAATCCCGGAAAAGTTTTTAGATTTGAATATTAAGGCATTAGAGCTGGCAAATCATGATTAAAAAAGTTGTAATAGCTGCCGCGGGACAGGGAACCCGCATGCTGGAACTTTCAAAAAACAAATCAAAACATTTAATTGAGGTCGAAAAACGGCCTTTTTTGGCATATTTGATGGATAATATTTTGAAAGCCGGATACAGAGAAATTATTTTGGTTGTTGGATATAGAGAAGACATGATTAGAGAATTTTTGAAAAATTACAAGTTTGATGGCATAAATTTTGATATTAAAATGGTAAATCAGTTTGATATTTTGGGGCCCAAAGAAAAAGAATACGGCACGGCCTGTCCCATAAAATGCGTGAAAGACCTGATAAAGAATGAAAATTTTATATCTTTGTGCGGAGATAATTTTTACACGGTTGAAGATTTAAAACTGATGAACATTGGCGACAATTATAATTATGTTGCAGGCGTTTCAAACGACCACCCGGAAAAATATGGAGTTTTGATAGAGGACGGAGATGACTTTTTGGATAAAATTGTTGAAAAACCAAAAGAATTTGTGGGAAATTTAATTAATACCAGTTTATATAAATTTACTCCGGAGATTTTTGAAAAAGTTTTTCAAATTGAAAAATCTCCAAGGGGAGAATACGAAATTACAGATGCCGTTTCTCTGCTGGCAAAAGAAAAAAAAGTAAAAGTAAAAAAAATGAAAGATTTCTGGATGGATTTTGGAAGGCCCGAAGATGTAGAAAAGTTATCCAAATTTTTAGAAAGTGAAAATAATAAAACAGTCGCAAAAAGCGCTAATTGAAGCCGCAGCTTTTTTGGAAAATGGCGGAGTGGTAATTTGTCCGACAGATACGGTTTATGGTTTTTTGGCTCTAGCCTCCAATAGAAAAGCCGTTGAAAATATTTTTAAAATTAAAAAAAGGCCAAGGTCAAAACCTCTGGCTGTTTTTGTTTTTAATATAAAACAAGCAAAAGAAATTGCTGAAATAAATAAAGACCAAGAAAAAATACTGAAAAAATTTTGGCCCGGTAAATTTACTTTTATCCTAAAAATTAAAAAAAATATAGACTTCCGATGTCTATCCAAGCTTATTGTCGGGAAGGGGGATACTATCGGGATAAGAATTCCGAAATATAAATTCTTAAATGATTTATTGAAAAAAATAAACAAACCCTTGGCTCAAACCTCGGTAAACATTTCCGGCCAGCCCGCTCTAACAAAAATAGCCGATATTATAGAAAAATTTGGGGGGTCCGACCCCCCAATGCTCATAATTGACGGGGGTAATTTGCCAGAAAGCAATCCATCAAAAATAATCGATTTGACCTCGCCGCACTTGACAAGGATAAGATAAGGTGCTATAATTAATATATAGTTAAATTAGCACATTTATAGAAAAAATACTTGCCATAGGTTGCATCTTTTAGCGCATTTTGTGCATTGAAAGATGTAACCTATGCCGATATGGTTTCTTCGCGTGTTGCGTAGGAATAAAAGTCGGCGAAACAGGAAGGATGGTGTACTGTGGCGACCATGGCACAGCTTTACGAGACTTTTGGGGTTTTTGCTGATCGGATTCGGCCGGCTGATCTGGAGGCGCTTAACACAAAGCGTTTTCAGGAACAGATTATTAAACAGCCTGCCACAGCGACCAAGGGGTTTCTTAGCTTTTTGGCGGAAATGGTCGCTTCTGCCTTCACTCTCGCCGCCATTGAGCGCGACATGACTGGCTGGAAGTTACTTGAACCAGCGCCATCCGAGGAGGGCGAGTTCGAGCCCACCATCCACGAGTTCCTCAAAGAGGAGGATAATGGGTGCTGTGGCGGCGAGGAAATGGTCAAGCGAGCCAAAGAACAAGGAGCTCTTGCTGGCTTGCGTCACGCCGAAGCTATGCTTCGTAATCAGGAAAGGATTCCTGTGGAGTGGCGAAAGTTTGTGCTGGTCTTTGTTGAAGTCTGGCAGGGCCCGGACGGCGGCCGCGACGTGTGGTGTCTCTACTGGCGTGGCAGGCGCTGGTGCTTGGGCTACGGCTGGCTCGGCCTCGACTTCTACTCAAGCTATCGGCTCGTCGCCTCCCGCAAGTATCAAAAGCCCTTGGACACTTGAAACCTTTACTCTTGAGAGAGCTTGGATTCTTGATCCCTTGGCAATAAAGCCCGAAACGAACAAGTTCGTTTCGGGCTTTTGCATTTTATAAAAAGTGATATTATAAAATTGTATTTAGATGCAGAATAAGATACAGTTCTGAGATCGTCCGAAAAACTTCAAGGGGCAGTGGCGCCGGCATGTAAAATTTAAGCCCTCACGATTTGAGACGATCGTCAGTTTTTGTGAGGGCTGGAATTTTGATAATATATTTGTTGAATAAAAAAGGGGATTTGGTATACTAAATTAACTAAAAAAATAAATCGTAAAAATATGTCAAAGTTGCAAAAAGAAGATCCGCAGATTTTTGATTTAGTTGAAAAAGAAAAAACGAGGCAGAGGGAAGGTTTAGAACTGATACCCTCCGAAAGCTATGCTTCAGCGGCTGTGCTCGAGGCTTTGGGGAGCGTTTTAAATAATAAATACGCTGAAAATTATCCTGGAAAAAGATATTACGGAGGCTGCGTGAATGTTGATGCGGTTGAAACTTTGTGCCAGGAAAGGGCAAAAAAAGTTTATGGCGCAGAAAATTATCATGTAAATGTGCAGCCGTATTCCGGCAGCCCGGCAAACCTTGAAGTTTATTTTGGATTGCTTGAATTTGGCGACACAATTATGTCTTTACGGCTGGACAACGGCGGGCATTTAACCCATGGAAACACTTCAAATTTATCAGGCAAAGCATATAAATTTGTACATTATGGGTTGAAGCCGGACGAAACAATAGATTATGACCAAATGTTAGAATTAGCAAAAGAATGCAAGCCAAAAATAATTTTGTCCGGATTTACAGCTTACCCAAGAATTATTGATTTTAAAAAAGTTGCTGAAATTGCAAAAGAAGTTGGAGCAATTTCCATGGCAGATATTTCTCATATTTCTGGGCTGGTAATTGCCGGAGCGCACCCTTCGCCTTTTCCTTTTACAGATGTGGTGACAACAACCACCCACAAAACTTTGCGGGGTCCAAGGGGAGCGATGATATTTTGCAAAGAAGAATTAAAAGAAAAAATTGATAAAGGAGTTTTTCCCGGAATGCAGGGGGGGCCTCATGAGCATGCAATTGCGGGAATTGCCGTGGCTTTGCACGAGGCGACAAAACCGGAATTTAAAGAATATGCAGAACAAACAGTAAAAAATGCAAAAGCTTTGGCAAAAACTTTAATGGATGAGGGTTTAAAATTAATGTCTGGCGGGACAGACAATCATTTAATGGTAATTAATTTGGTTGATTTTGGAAAAGGAAAAGGAGTTTTTGTTGAAAAAGCTTTAGAGGCTGCAGACATTAATGTAAATAAATCTACGGTTCCAAACGAGCCTTCTGTGCCATATTATCCTTCGGGAATAAGGCTTGGCACACCGGCGGTAACTTCACGCGGAATGAAAGAAAAAGAAATGGAAATAACAGGAAAATTAATTGCCAAAATTGTAAAAGAATTTGCGCCAACTGAAATGCCAGAAAGCAAGGAAGAAAGAAACGCCAAGGTAAAAGAATTTAAAGAAAAAATAAAAGAAAACCCGATCGTTTTGGAAATAAAAAAAGAAGTAAACAATCTCGCCGGCAAATTCCCAGTTCCCGGCATAGACAGCTAATTTATGAACATAGATTTATATTTATTTAATTTAATTAATGAGTTTGCGGGCAGATGGGCGTGGCTTGATTATTTTGGAATATTCTGTGCAGATTATTTAGGTTATGTTTTGCTTTTTGTTTTGGCAATATTATTGCTGGTTAATTTGAAAAAATATTGGAAAATAGTTGTTTTATCTGTTTTTTCTGCGATTATTTCAAGATTTGTTTTGGCAGAAATTATCAGATTTATATGGTTTAGGCCGAGGCCGTTTGTTTCTTTAAATTTTATTCCGTTAATACAGCAAAGTCCGGCCGAAGCATCTTTTTCTTCCGGCCATGCTTCATTTTATTTTGCGCTTTCAACAATTATTTATTTTTACAACAAAAAAGCCGGAATTTTATTTTATATTGCCAGCATTTTAGTTGTTATTTCGCGCGTTTTTGTTGGTGTACACTGGCCATCAGACATTTTAGCCGGCGCTATAATTGGCATATTAACCGGCTGGCTATTTTACAAATTATTTAAAAAATATATTGTGCCCGAGGTGGGAGTTGAACCCACAATTCCGTAAGGAAATGCGATTTTGAGTCGCACGCGTATGCCAATTCCGCCACTCGGGCATTGTTTATAAATTACCACATTTTCAATGGTTTTTCAACTATTCCCACGAGGCGCTGATGATTTTTTCAGGGAAATTTTTCGCCAGGTTTTGAAAATTTTCACACGAAATTTTATGCAAAACAGCCGCCCTGTATTTTGTCAGATATGCCTGCACTTTATCGCCGGGCTGGGGGTTGCAGCATTTTGCAATATTTACAAGCATTCCTTTTTGGCCGGCTAAATATATGTGCGATATATGCCCTGTTTTAATATGCTGTTTTTCTTCTTTTTCTCTCTGGGCCTTTTCTGAAATTTCAATAAATTTTTGTTTTATAAATCCGGGTATTGGAAATTTAAAAAAAGAATCGGTCTGGCTGATTGCTTTTTTAATGTGAGACTGCGCCAAATTTGTTTTTGCAAATTTTAGCCAGTCTGCCGACGGCTTTTTTTTCTTATTTGTTATAATCTCTACAACATCTCCATTTTCTAAAATATGCGTAAGTGCCACAATTTTTCCGGCAATTTTTGCCGATTCACAGTGGTTTCCAATATCCGAGTGCACAGCGTAAGCAAAATCAACCGGAGTTGCCCCTTTTTTCATAGTGATTACATCGCCCTTTGGGGTTAAAATAAAAACTTGGTTTACAAAAAAATCAATTTTAAAAACTTTCCAAAAATCCGGAGCTTTCTGCATCCAATCAAAATTTTCATCGTCTTTTTTTAAGTTAATTTTTTCTTTATAAGACCAATGGGCGCAGACGCCATATTCTGCTTCTTTGTGCATTTCTTCGGTTCTTATTTGTATTTCAGATATTTTATCTTTTTCATAAAAAACAGTAGTGTGCAAAGATCTGTATCCGTTTGGTTTGGGTTTTGCTATATAGTCATCTATTTCTTCTGATATGGGCTTATATTGCTTGTGTATAATGCCGAGAGCCTTATAGCAGTCTTCAATATTTTTTACAATTATTCTAATTGCAATCAAGTCATGAACTTTTTCAAAATCCATTCCTTTTTTAACAAGTTTTTTGTAGGTGCTCCAGTATGATTTTGCCCTATAATTTATATCTGCAATTTTTACTCGGTTTTTTTTGAATAATTTTTTTAATTTTGGAATGAATTTTTTAAGATATTTTTCTCTTTCTTCATATTGTTCCTGTATGTTTTCTTTAAGCCATTTGTATTTATCTTTGAATAAATAAGAAAAAGATATATCTTCTAAATTCCTTCTTATTTCGTTTAAACCCAATCTATTAGCAATTGGCACAAACACTTGTAAAGTCTCCATTGCATATAATTTTTGTTGGTCTTCCGGAAGATAATGCAAAAAATTTGAGCCGTCTAACCTAGATAATAATTCTACTAATATTACTCTAATGTCTCCGGCAATAGCCAAAAACATTTTTCTTAAATTCTCAATTTTTTCCCCGGTAAGAATTTTCTTTTCCTTAATTTTTATCGCCAAAGAATAGCGTATCCTGCCAAGCTCTGATATTTTTTCTACTAATTGGGCTATTTCTTTCCCGAATTTTTTTTCCAGTCCTTGAATTTCTATTTTTTTGGCTGAGCCCGGCATATCATCTATGGTATCGTGCAAAATGCCAAAAATAATTGTTTTCTCGTCCATGCCCATTTTTTCCAGCATTAAAGCCACCCTCAAGGCATGCTTGATATAATTTTCTCCAGAAAGCCTGTACTTGTCTTTATAGGCAATTTCAGCGAACTTAAAAGCTTCCTCAATCAGTTTTGCCCCGTCATTCGACGGGGCACCCTGTCGTATGACAGGGTGGGTTTTAGCAGTTAACTGTTTTAATATTTTCTCTAAATCATTTGACATAATCGCATTCTTTATCAGAACATTTAATTTGCTTATGTTTTGTTTCCACTAAAATAGAATTGCATTTCGGGCAGAATTCATTTATAGGTTTGTCCCAAGCGGCAAAGTCGCACTTTGGATAATTACTGCACCCATAAAATATTTTTCCGCGTTTGCTTCTTTTTTCAATTATTTTTCCCTGATCGCATTTGGGGCACTTAATTCCCAGGTTCTTTTTTTCATCTTTTATTGATTCTGTATATTTGCATTCGGGAAATTTTGAACAGGCATAAAATCTGCCAAATCTTCCCATTCTATCTACTAAAGGAGAGCCGCATTTTGGGCAAATTTTATCAGTTTTTTTAACCATGTCAGATTTTTTTACTTCTGCGTATTTTTGTTCAAGGTTTTTTGCAAATGGAGTGTAAAAATCTTTGCATGTTTTTTGCCAGCTGTCTTTTCCCTCGGCCACTTCATCAAGCTCTTTTTCCATTTTGGCGGTAAAATCAATATCAACAATTTCTGGAAAATGCTGGACCAAAACATCATTTACGGTTGTTCCAATTTCAGTGGGAAAAAACCTTTTTTGGTCATTTTTCTGCACATAATTTCTTTCTTGGATTGTTGAAAGCGTCGGCGCATAAGTTGACGGCCTGCCAATGCCGAATTTTTCAAGCATTTTTATCAAGCTGGCTTCGGTATATCTTGCAGGGGGCTCTGTAAAATGCTGGAAGGAATCTAATTTTACCAGTTCCAAACTGTCTTGTTTTTGTAAATTTGGCAGTTCTTTTTCTTCAAATTTTAGCGGATAAATTTTTAAAAATCCGTCAAACTTCAGCGTCTGGCCATTTGCCCTAAATGTGTAGCCGTTTGCCTTAATGTCGGCAGATATTGAATTAAATATGGCCGGCGCCATTTGCGAAGCAATAAATCTTTCCCAGATTAAAGTATATATTTTTAATTGCCGAGAATCTATTTTTAAAGATTGCGGAGTTTTGTCTGCGTAAGCCGGCCTAATTGCTTCGTGCGCTTCTTGGGCAGATTTATCTTTTGTTTTAAATTTTATAACTTTTCCTGCCCAGTAATTTTTTCCCAGAGTTTCTGTTATAAATTTTTTGGCAGAAAACAAAGATGCGTCAGACAAATTTAATGAATCGGTTCTGTGGTAGGTTATCAATCCTTCTTCATAAAGTCTTTGGGCTAAAGACATTGTCATTTTTGCAGGAAATTTAAATCTTTGCCATGCGGCCTGCTGGAGCGTGCTTGTTGTAAACGGCGGAGCGGGGTATTTGTTCGCTTCTTTTTTTTCTACGCTTTCTACTGTATATTCTGCCCCCGTCATGTTTTTTAAAATTTCATCCGCCTCTTCTTTATTCTTAATTTCTATCTTGTCTATTGTTTTGCCATCTTTTTTTATTAAAAAAGCGGGAAATTCTTTTGTTCCCTCTTCGCCGGGTTTTTTAAGCAAAGCCTCTATTGACCAGTATTCAACTGCAATAAATTTTTCAATTTCCCTTTCCCTTTCAACAACTAATTTTAATGCCACAGATTGGACTCTTCCGGCCGAAAGCCCTTTGGAAATTTTTTTCCATAAAAATGGAGACAGTTTATAGCCTACAATTCTGTCTAAAATGCGCCTTGCCTGCTGGGCGTCAACCAAATTCATATCAATTTTTCGCGGTTTTTCTAGGGCTTTCTCAATTGCTGTTTTTGTAATTTCATGAAATACAATTCTTTCAGGATTTTTTAATTTTAGAGCCTCTTTTAAATGCCATGCAATACTTTCTCCTTCGCGGTCTTCGTCGGTTGCCAGAATAGTATTGTCAGCTTTTGCGGAATCTTTTTTTAATTCAGTAATTATTTTTCTTGCCTTTGTGAGTATTACATATTTTGGCTCAAAATTATTTTCAACATCTACCCCCAGTTCTCCTTTTGGCAAATCTCTCACATGCCCAAAAGACGACTTTATAATAAAATCGTTTCCCAAAAATTTTTGAATTGTCCTTGCTTTAGTTGGTGACTCAACTATTACTAAACTTTTCATTTGTTTAATTTTTAATGATTATGTTTTGTTTACTATAACAGAATTATACGAACATTTGCAATTTTTTGGTTTGACGCCAGCCTCCAAAAACTAAAAAGGCCGTAAAGCTGGCTCCAAGAGGATAACCTTCGCTTTTTTTATTTCATTTTTTCAAAATTATTTAATGCGATTAATACTAATAAATATAAAGCTTTACTAAATTGGGTATTATTTATATTTTTGGCAAAATTTGGTAAAATGTAAAAAGATCTATAAATATCTATAAATATTATATTTTTACTATGAAACTTCCCATAACCGACCAATTTCTTTTTCATTTATTGGAAACAAGCAGTAACACAGCTCATTTTATTTTTAGGCGTAGAAGAACATTCGGTGATTTAATGCCGGGTCCAAAAGATCCCACTTTTGAAATATATAGAAAATTTAAAAATAAGCAGGCATTTAATAAACTAATCTATTATTTAAAGAAAAATAATTTTATAAGAGTAGAAAATTTGAGAGGGAAGCAAGCCGTCCTTCTTACAAAAAAAGGAAAAGATAAGGCCATAAAGGCTAGTTTCAAAATGGAAGACGGCAAACAAACAAAAAGGAAAGATGGAAAGTGGATTATGATAATTTTTGACATTCCTCAAAATCGAAAAAGAGACAGGATTTTGCTAAGAAGTGTATTAAAAAATTTGGGTTACAAACTTTTTCAGCACAGCGTTTGGATTAATCCTTATGATGTTTCTGAAAAAACCGAAAAGTCTCTGCAATTTTATTCTTTAGATAAATATGTAAGAATTTTTTTGGTAGACGAAATATAATAATACTCAATTTAGTAAAGCTTTATAAAATATAGTATTGGATTTTTTTATACAAAAATTTGAGATAAAAATGAGATAAAAACTTGAAATTTTTAAGTTTTAGTGTAATATGAAAATCGGGTCAGTTTTTCGTTTCTTTGACAAGGAGTCCGGACATGGACCCAATCGTGTTGGATAAAGATGGCACGACTTTGGTAGTGGAAAACTTTATTTCGGAAGACGCAAATGTTCCTTTTGATTCGCCGGCAACTTACATCGGCCACCTAAAAGATGGCAATGCCGGATATGTTTATGCGGCAACATGTTCGGCAACCCATTATTGCCTTTTCATTCGTCCCATCGGGATTATAGGAAAGCTGATTCCGCGGGAAGTTGACACTTTTGCCAAACTGCGGCAGTGGTACGCGCAAGAAATTCAGCGGAGAAAGATGCGAGAAGAACAATTGGCGATGTTGTGGAAGTCGGGGCCATTTTAGTCGGGCAGACTTATAGCGGTTGGAGAAATCCAGCCATTTTTTTTATTTCGTTTTTTCAACGGCTTCAGAGAGAATTTGGGAATACAAATTTAATCCAATTTTGTTTATGGCGCCAGATTGTTCGCGGCCAAGAATATTTCCGGCTCCGCGTAATTCCAAATCTTTAATTGCAATTCTATATCCAGCACCTAATTCTTTGGCGTCTTCTAATATTTTTAATCTTTCTTTTACCGTTGGCGTTAAATTTTTTGGATTATACAAAAAATAAGCATAGCTTTCTATATTAGACCTTCCAACCCTGCCTCTTATCTGGTGTGCCTGCGACAAGCCAAGGCGCGTGGCATCTTCTATTATAATAGTATTTACATTCGGCAGGTCTAATCCGTTTTCAATAATTGTTGTTGCCAGCAAAATATCAATTTCCTGTTTTTGGAAGCTATCCATTATTTTTATTAATTTTTTTTCTGGCATTCTTCCGTGTATTAAGGCAATCTTGGTTTTTGGCAATAAATTTTTCAGTTCATTTTTCTTTTTTTCCAAACTTTCTACCAGGTTATGCAAAAAATAAACCTGGCCTTTTCTTTTTAATTCAGAGTTAATTGCTTTTTTAATCAAACTTGTATTATACGGCAAAACTTTTGTGTTTATGGCCGTTCTTCCTTGAGGCGGAGTCTGAACTAAGCTTATATTCTTAAAACTGGAAAGCGCCAAATAAATTGTTCTTGGAATTGGAGTTGCCGACAAGCTTAAAATATCTAAAGACGCATTTTTTTCTCTTAATTTTTCTTTTTGTTTTACGCCAAATCTTTGTTCGTCGTCAATAATTAAAAGCTGGAGATTTCTAAATTTTACATCAGAAGATAAAATTCTGTGCGTGCCTATTAAAATATCTATTCTTCCGTCTTCTAAATCTTTTAGTATTTTTTTCTGCTCTGTTTTTGTCTGCAATCTTGTAAGCTGAGAAACTCTTGCCGGAATATTTTTAAATCTGTTTTTAAAGTTGTTAAAATGCTGGTTTGCCAAAATAGTTGTGGGGCAAATAACGGCTGTCTGCCTGTTGTTTGATGCCGATATTAAGGCCGTTCTCATTGCCACTTCTGTTTTTCCAAAACCCACATCTCCGCAAACAATTCTGTCCATTGGAATATCTTTGCTTAAATCTTTTTTTATATCTTCAATTGCCTGAAGCTGGTCCGGAGTTTCTTCGTATAAAAAATTTGAGCGCAATTCAGATTCTAGCTCGTTATCAAGCTGGTAGGGAGTTCTTTCGGCAATTTCTTTTTTTGCATATAAAATTAAAAGTTCTTTTGCTAGTTTTTCAATTTCTTCTTTAACTATTTTTTTTGTTTTTTGCCACAGAGAAGAAGTTAATCTCGAAATTTTAGGGTCGGCAAAGCCAACATATCGCGATAATTTTCTTTCAAGTCCCAACGGAATATATAATTTGTCTTCTTCTGCATATTCTAAAACATAATAATCAGTAAACTTTGAATTTTGAATTTCGAATTTCGAAATTCCCGCGAAGCGGGCTATTCCGTGGTCTAAATGCACAAGATAATCGCCGGGCTTTAACCCTTTTAAATCAGAAAATATTTTTTGGGATTTCAACCTTTTTTTTAAAATGTCTTTAGCCCGCCGAAATTTCTCTTCGGAAAATTCGGGCGGGTAAAATTTTTTTTCATCTAATAAAATAATATTTTCTAAAGTATTTCCCAAAAAATCAAACCTCACTGCTTGCATTAAATTAATTGGAAAGACATCAATTATTCCGCCGCGTTGCGAAAATTCGCCCGGATCTGAAATTTTAAAAACCCTTTCATATCCCATTTCATCGAGTTTTCTCAAAATTTGTGAAAAATTATAATCCTGACTTTTTTCTAAAAAAATTATGTTATCTTCAAAAAAGTTTTGAGTTTTTCTTGCGCTCAGAATTTTTTGTAAATTTTCTTCAAACCAAAAAACCTCCTTTTCCAAAAAGTAGGGGGATATACTTACAATTAATAAATTTTCAATTTCCAATTTTCAATAAATTTCTCAATTATTTAATTTTCAATTATATTCATTCATTGCTTTGTTTAGGTTTTCTTCTATTATTACGGAAATCGCTTCGCAAGCGTTATTTATTGCCTCGTTAATTAAATTTTGTTCGTCGGGTGAGAATTTTTTTAACACAACATCTCCTGCCTCAACATCTTTTTTGCCCTTAATGCCGACTCTTATTCTGATCAAATTCTCATTACCAATAGATTTTATAATTGACTCAACTCCTTTGTGGCCGGCTGATCCGCGTTCTTGGACTATTTTTATTTTTCCAACAGGCAAGTCAATGTCGTCGTGAACAACGACGACAGAATTTTGAATTTTGAATTTTAAATTTTGAATTAACGACTTCACAGTTTTGCCCGAGTCATTCATAAAAGTTTGGGGTTTGGCGAGCAGGACTTTTTGTTCGCCGAAATTTTCTTCGGAAATTTCGGCGCTAAATTTTTTAGACAGTTTAAATTCAGGAAAATTATTTTTTTCCGCAAATTTATCTAAAACCATAAACCCCACATTATGCCGGGTGTTTTTAAATTTTTCCCCCGGATTCCCCAAGCCAATAATTATAATCATTTACTGAATATACAATAAATTTATAAAATTTACAATTTGCCTTTGTTGTGATACAATTAAAAAATGGAAATATCAGAAAAACAAAAAGAAAAAATTCAGGAAATCGCTAAAAAATACAGCTTAAAACTGATACTGCTTTTTGGCTCTCGCGTGGATGGAAAAATTCACAAGGAAAGCGATTTTGATGTTGCCTACCTTTCTAATAAAAAACTTTCTTATGATGATGAAAATCGTTTGAATGTTGATTTTACTGGCATTTTTAAACACGAGAGAGATCGAGTTGATACTGTTGATATGCGAAAAGTGTCGCCCTTGATGCTGTTTGGGATTTTTCGCAAATGCCAAGTTTTATATGCAGAAGATAATTTTGTTTTCCCAGTTTACAGGGCATATGCATTTAAAAAATACATGGAAATAAAGCCGTTTTTAGAAAGGCAATTAAAGAATAAGTTAAAAAAATATGACATTTGACAAATTATTTGCGCTAAGAAAATTGAACAAAATAGAGGAATATTTAAAGGAGTTACAAGAGCTTTTGGAGTTTCCCGATAAAGAGATTTTGGCCGATTTTACAAAAATACATACGGGTGAGCGTTTGTTCCAATTGATTGTTGAGAATATGACCGATATAAACCAGCATTTTATTAAAGAATTGGATTTGAAGTTAACAGAGGATTTTTAGGGGACTTTCGAGACTTTGGCAGATTGCAAAATTATACCACAAGAATTTGCGGATAAGATTGTAGGTGTGATTAATTTACGAAATATAATAGTTTATCAATATGAAGAGCTGGATAAAAAGAAATTTTTAAACGATCTGCGGAAAGATTATTCTGATTTTGAAAAATATATAAAATTTATTAAAAAATATTTGGAAAAATAAGTTATCCACAAGGAGTTCCTTGACAGCATTTGCAAAATTGCGCGGGGGGGGTATAATAAGATAATTTATAATTAAAAAAATAAAAATATGAGAATTAGATATTCTTTGGTTATAACAGCTGTTTTAGCAACAGCAATTTTGTGTTTTGGCGCAATCCCAGCCACAACAAAAGCTGCTTGTAGCGCAGGCAATGAAATTACCTGCCAAATAAATGCATTATTAGATCAAATTAAAGCATTGCAGGCACAAATAGTTCAACTTCAAGCCCAACAAGGCATAACTTGGTGTCACACATTTAATACTAATTTAAAGTATGGCGATTCGTCTGGTGAGGTGGAGAGTTTGGAAACC
>Ga0210057_1001693_pt1 | contig 32917 bp, 36 predicted proteins | sample CryGeyCG2114_010_2_FD_183968 | JGI IMG/M metagenome (GOLD analysis project Ga0210057, IMG submission 183968) | Groundwater microbial communities from aquifer - Crystal Geyser CG10_big_fil_rev_8/21/14_0.10 (SPAdes) (version 2) | ecosystem: Environmental > Aquatic > Deep subsurface > Groundwater ... | reverse complement strand
CTAGTAAATAAAGCAGGTAGACGCCGGCAATACCGGCTAAAACCGAAACCAGCCGAACCGAAACAGGATTCAGGCCGAATAAACCGACTATGGGAGCAGTTAAATAAATATAAACCGGGGCTTTGTAGTCGCCAAAAGACTTAAAACTTAAAGGCAAACGGGTGCCATACTCATCACGGCGGGTGTGGAAAATCGTGTTGGCATTCCAGCCAACAGCGGCTTCATCCCAGTTAAGTGAAGGCGGATTTGACTGGAGATGATATAAACGCAAAGCGGCGGCCGCGACAATGATGATCAGCAGCAGCCACTTATTTTTCATGAAATCTCCCCAAAGAATAAACTAATTTAAAACAGACAAAGACCGGTTCGAGAAAATCTTTCCAGGATAGTTTTGACTCGCCTATTTGCCGGTCTTTAAAAACTATGGGAATTTCTTTAACAGTAAAGTTATTTTTTATTACCCGAAAAATTGATTCCATGGAAATCGCCACACCTTTTTGGGAAAAAAGATTTTGGGGATCAATGGAGGCTAAAGCCTGACGTTTGTAGACTTTAAAGCCAGAACCCATGTCCGTTAACCTGATCCCTAAAATAATTCTAAAAACTATGCCGGAGAGGCGGCTGACAAAGGTTCTAAAAGCAGACCGGTCAGAGTCGCTGGCGCCGGGAAGAAAACGGGAGCCTAAAACTACAGCCATTCCGGGTTTTGACAATTCTTTAAGCATAACCGGAATATATTTCGGATCATGGGAAAAATCAGCATCCATTTCGATAATCACGTCCGCCCCATGGTCTAAACAATAACTAAAGGCGTCTTTGCCGGCAATGGCCCGGCTGCTGGGGCCGGGGTGCTGCCAAGCAATTACCTGGCGGGGATATTTTTGTTGGAGCTGGGCGGCGACTGCTTCTGTCCCGTCAGTAGACTGATCGACAACAATTAAGATATGCAAAGGGGAGATTGGTTGTGATTGAATCGCCGCGACGATCACCGCCAGATTGCCGGCCTCATTGAGACAAGGAAGAAAAAGCCAGATGTTCTTAAAAGGCAGTTTTGCCATCCTGATAGTCCTTTCTGACCTGCACCAATCTTTCCAGGGTGCCCATATCCTTAGAATAGCAATTGGAATAATAGGCGTAAAGCGGCTGGTGGGCGGTTAACAGTGCCGGTATTAACTGTTTTTCCAAAGAAAATTCCTGCTGAGGCGGAATAAAGTTTAAAACTGAAGGCTTAAAAATATGAGTGCCGGATTTAGAGATGGGCTGAAAATTGTCTCCGGCTTGGGGCCTGAAAAAACGTAATATTTTATTATTATCGTCATACTCCACTAAATCAGAGTCTAAAGGATGATCAGTATTATGGACTAAAAAGGCAGCCAGACCTTGCCGGCGGTGATGAAAGCTGATCATCTCGGTCAGGTTGACATTAGTCAAAACATCGCCGTTTAGAACAATGAAGTCGTCATCTTTTAATAAAGCTGAAGCGAGCTGAAGAGCGCCGGCGCCACCCAACATTTTCTTTTCATGCGAGTAAGTAAGGTGAACATTAAATTTTTTTCCGTCTTGAAAGTAAGCAGAAATCTTTTCCGGCAAGTAATGAGTACTAATAATAATATCTTTAAGGTTGTGAAAAGAACAAAGATTGATCAAATGCTCCAAAATAGGCTTGTTGCCGATTTTAATCATGACTTTTGGTTGACGATCAGTTAAAGGTTTAAGCCTGGCGCCGATACCGGCGGCTAAAATAACAGCTTTCATAGTAAGATTTGCTCGACAGCGTTTAAAATATCCGACTCTCTTTTAATTAAAAAACCGGTGACTCCCACATTTTTCCCGGCTTCTATATCCCGCTCATGATCACCCAAAATAAAAGATTTGGTTAAATCCAGGTGAAACTTTTTTTGAGCGGCTAAAAGCATGCCCGATTGAGGCTTGCGCCAATCACAATCTTTCTTAAATTGAGGATTATAAGCATTGGCGTGGTGCGGGCAGTAAAAAATCGCGTCAAGCACTGCCCCTTGTTTGGATAACTCCTTAACTAAGTGTTGGTTAAAAGTCTCCACTTGCTCTGGTTGGCATAAGTTTCTGGCGACAACGGCGGCATTGTGCACCACGATTACCGGTATTTGCGCCTGATTCAATTTTTTAATCGCTATTACGGCGGCCGGAATTAAGGCAAAATCTTCAAGCTGACAAACAAAGTCTTTTTCAACATTAATCACGCCGTCGCGGTCAAAGAAAACCGCCCAGTCTTTTTGAGGCTTAAAACCGGGACGGATATAAACTGAGTGGCCATCAATCATCATCGACTGCCACCTTAACCCCTTCAAAATCAAAGTTAAAGTCAATTAATTTAACTCTTTGATTAATTAAAGCATTAATTGCCGCCGACTTTTTCCCCGGCGGAATAAGAAAAAACATGCTGCCGGCTCCCCCGGAGCCGGAAATTTTACCGCCATAGGCACCATGAGCAATCGCAATATCGTAGAGTTTATCAATTTGGGAGTTAGAAACTTGGGGATTGGAGATTTTTTTATCTTCCCAGGCTTGGTGCAAGATTTTTCCCAAAGCCGGCCAATCGGCAGATCGCAGGGCTTTGACGGCCGGATTGACAGCTGATTTTAAGTTAATTAAAGCCTGAAGTTTATTTTTCTCAGCCATGCCGGAAATCAAGGTTTTTTGCTGATTACCAGAGTGGCGATCACCGCCAAGATAGATCATAAAAATATTTTCCTTTAAGGCTTTAAAATTTGATTGATCCAATTTAATCGGTTCGACTTTAACCTGATTGCCGGGGCCAAAATGCATCAGATTAAGACCGCCGAGAGCGGCGGCCAAAGAATCCTGTTTGCCGCCGGACCAGCCCAGTTCTTTGATTTCCAGTTGAGCGGCTAATAAACCAATATCCAAAGGAGTAAGTTTAGTATTTAACCAAGCATTAAAAGCGGCAATAATGGCTACGGCCGCTGAACCGGACCGGCCCAGACCTAAAGGAGAGTGTTGGGGGCCGGTAATAGTTAGATTAAAACCGGAGCTAATTTGCGGTTTAAAAAAATTAAGAATAGCGTAAATTAAATCAAACTTGGGGTCCTGATGGTATTGAAAACCATAGATTTGATTAATCAGTCTGGATTCACCTAAGGCTGACAATCTTAACTGTGAATTTTGATGAGGAATTAAAACGGCGCGGTGATAAAGATTAATGGCCAAGTTGATGACTTGACCGCCATATTGCCAAGCAAAGGGGTCAACGTCGGTGCCGCCGCCCACTAGGCTGATCCGGCACGGGGCACAACTGCTAATTTTCATGGTTTGATCGGAGTAATCTTTAATCCCCGATTGCCAAATAAGATTTCTTCCATGACGTCGCACATGGCATGAAAGGCGGCGACATGGCCCTGCTGAATAAAGGTGACGTCGGTGGCAGGAATATTGATGACAATATCCGCTAATCGGGCAATTTTACCCCCGGCTTTGCCGGCTGACTGACCGGTAAAAGCAATTGATTTAATTCCCCGTTTTTTTGTCAGTTCAAAAGCTTTAACCACATTGACAGAATTGCCGGAAGTCGATAAACCGATTAACACGTCTTTTGTCTGCGCCAAAGCTTCCAGCTGGCGGGAAAAAATATAGTCAAAGCCCAGATCGTTGGCAATCGCGGTAATCACCGAAGAATCAGTGGTCAGAGTATGGGCAGATAAGGGAAAGCGGGATTCAAAAGTATTGTTTTTTCTGAGCATGCACATCAGTTCGTCGCTGATATGCTGGGCGTCGGCGGCGGAACCGCCGTTGCCGCAGGTAAAGACCGTACCGCCGTTTTTATAATAGGTGGCAATCAGGGCCAGGGCGGCCTGTTGGATTGACGGCCAACAGATTGTAATCATCTTTTCATAAACTAAGGCACTGGTTTTAAAATGGTTTTGGATTTTAGTTTTTGTGTCCATAAATTATTTTAGCTCTTTAAGGGCTTGAGCATAGCCTTGCGGCGAACCAATGTCGATAAATTTTTGATTAGTCTTAAATAAATTGACTTGTTTTTGTTTAAGAAGAATTGGCCAAAGGTCTTTTTCCAGAGAATATTTTGTTCCTTCAGGAATGAGGTCGAAAATTTGAGGAGAAAAAACATAAACACCGCAACTGACTTCCTGATTAACGACCAAGGTTGCCAGCCGGCCGCTGGTTCGATGGGCTTGAAAAACCTGCTGATAATCAATATCTAAATAAGTATCGCCATTAATCATTAAAAAATCGCTCTTAAAAAATCTTTGAGCGTTTTTTAAACTACCGGCTGTTCCCATCGGCCGGTCATCTTCGGAAAAACAATATTCTTTAAACTCATCCTTAATTGACTGAGGTAAATAACCAACGGCAAAAACAATCTCTTTAATCCCGCGCTTAATTAACATCGTTACTAAGCGGCGTAAAAAGGGGCGGCCATTTATGGCTGCCATATGTTTTGGCTGGCCGTGAACTAACTCTCTTAATCTAACGCCGAAACCGCCGGCTAAAATTAAAGCTTTCATAACTTATATTGTACCCATTTAAGCACAGCCTGTAAAAAGGCAGTTAAAAATAATCCCCTGGTGCGGATGGTAGTCAGAACCAAATGATATGGCAGCCAGAGCCAATGCTCCAGAAGCTGTTGACCGCGGATGTTTTTCCAAACAAATAAGATTTGATTCCGCAGGGCCATTAATTCCATTTTTCTCTGGCCGAAAACCGAAACATTGGTGGTTTCGTGATTGTGCCAAACCTGAGATTCAGGCTCAAAAAGAATTTGGTAGCCAAAATTTTCCCGCGCCCGCCAAGATAAGTCAATATCTTCCCAATAAGCCGGCTGATATAAAGGGTCCATGCCGCCAAGTTCCAGATATTTCTGCCGGTCAAAAGCGCTCGAGCCGCCGGTGGCCCAGCAGTTCTCGGTTACCTTAGTTTTATTTATCGAAGCCGCCGAATGAATTAAAAATCCGCGTTTAAATTGGCAGTGATTTCTTCCGCTAACACCGCTCTTCTGAATTTCCAAACAAGAAACGGCGAATACATTCGGATCAGAAAAATGTTTAATCAATGGTTTTAAAAAATTGGGTTTTGGAGCAACATCAGAATTTAATAAGACGACAATTTCGCCGGTGGCGGCTTTTACCCCACGATTGCAGGACACAGCAAAACGTTGATTAGTTTGATTAACAACTAGTTTAACTTGAGGAAAATGTTTGGTTAAATAGACCACGGTATCATCAGGGGAAGCATCATCAACAACTATAATTTCACTCCCCTGGCTGGCGGCAATAACTTTAGGCAAGTGTTTAATTAAAGGCAGTTTTTGGTAATTGGGAATAACTATAGAAACAGATTTCATAGATTAAAGATTTTGTAAGTCTGCTGGCAAAACTTGGCCGGGGAAAAATCCTTGGCCCTAAGCCGGGCTTGCTGTTGCAGCTTAGCAAATAATTTTGGATCATGAATAACGGCTAAGGTTTGTTTAATTAAGTCTTGCTGATTATCCCACAATAAGCCATTAATCCCGGTGGCCACGATTTCCGGCTGACCGCCTTTATTGATGACCACCGGCACGGCGCCGGCGGACATAGCTTCCACCGTGCTTAAACCCAAATGTTCCACCGCCTGAGGATTGATGGTTTCATCAACCTCATAACCGGCGGCATGCCAATAAATCCTGGAGCGGCCATAGTCCTGCTGTAACTGCCGGAAACTTCCCTGGTGGCGGATCGTAACCGGGTAACTTCGGGCCAGATGGGCGACTTGGTTAGCATAGCTTAAGTTATCCTGACCGTGATCAACCGGACCGTTTAAAATTAAGCGCCAATCGGTTAAGCCCTGATCGCAAAGAGTTTTAAAGGTTTTCACCAGAAAGTCCTGACGCTTGCAGTGTTTATTTCCCTTGGGGCTAAAAAAACGGCCGACATTTAAAATAATATTTTGTTTAGCCAGGGGTTTAAAATCATGCTGATCAACCGCTCCCCAATGGACGTAATCGATTTTAATCCGCCAGATTCTTTCCAGAGCATTCTTGGTAAAGTAAGAATTAGTAACTTTGACCGGCCAGTGCCATAATTTAAACCGCTGAATTAAATTCGGCGGCCGGTTAAAAGGAATCATGAAATGAACTATATTGCGCTTGGCCCGGGGAACAAAAAAACTACCGTCGGTCATGTAATAAAAAATATCATAGCGGCGGGTGAATTTCGCCCGATCAAGACCTGAAGATTGAGGAGTAAAAGGACCAACGACAAAATTAAGACCAGCTAGTTTTAAGTTGAAGCTGCGGCGGAATTTTTCTTGTAAACCAGGAGTGAGTTGGGGAACAATCAGGTCAACCTGATGTTGAGTCAACAGACATTCAGCAACGGTTAATAAATAGCGCTCGCCGCCGCCAATGTTGTCAGCCAAGAAAGGACTATAAAGGCCGATTTTCATTTTGCTGCAACTCCCAAATCTGCTGATAAACAAAAAAACGGTTGATCGCCTGAATTAAGCTTTCGATAAAACCCACATAACCGTCAAGAAGGCCTAATTTTTTAAAATACCTAAAGCAAAATTCCCACACCATAACTTTAACAATCCGCCACCAAGTAATCGGCGGGTGGTGGGCTTTAATAAATTCTTCGGCTTCTTTTTTAGTCCAGATTAAACTTTTTTCCAGGCCTTCGGCTAAATTCTGATGAGAAAAGTGAGTTAAGTGGTTTTCCAAGTCACCTAACCGGCCGGAGAAATGAGGCGTTTCGTGGACAGAACCGGTAAATTTGGCAAAGTCTTTGAGTTTAAACAAGCGCGTTTGCCAATCAGGCCAGTAACCGCCATGTTTGACGGCATGATGGAAAAAATAATTAAGGCGTTTCATTCGATAGGCAGAATAAGTATCGACGCTGATAGCTGTTTTAATTTCGTGGAGAAGCTTGAGCGGGACTCTTTCGTCCGAATCAAGAAATAATACCCAAGGCATAGTGGCTTTAGAGATGGCAAAATTTCTTTGAGCGGCAAAATTGTCAAGCTGTCTGGAAAAAACTTTAACGGGAAATTTTTTAGCGAAAGCTAAAGTTTCATCAGTGGAATTATCATCAACAATCACAATTTCGTCGGCTGATTTAATCGAGTTTAAACAATCCAGGATCAAACCGTTGCTGTTGCGGGTCAAAATAATGACGGTTAATTTCATAGAAATTTACCTTTGCCAAAACGGCGCAGACAATAATCAATTATACCTTGTTTCTCTCCGGGCCGGCCGGTGATCAGTTTCTTAAAACTTTCTCTGACTAAGGCAAACTTAGTTCTTAAACAAGCATATTTAAAACCAAAAATTAAGCGATTTCTGGTCAGATAGTAATCGTGAAGGGAAGAACCGGCGCCGGAACTGCCGGAATTTTTGTGCCAAATAATCGCCTTGGGCTGATAAACAATGTTAAAACCGGCTTGTTTGGCCCGGATAGAAAAATCCCCGTCTTCCCAATAAAGAAAATAATTTTCGTCCAGAAAACCGATGGTTTTAAATACTTCCTTAGTTATTAAGACACAGCAAAAGTTGGCAAACTCAATCTCTTGGGCACGATTAAACTGCCCCTTATCAACCTCATCCATGCCGATATGTTTTGAGTAAACATTGTCCCAATCAAACTCTGCGCCGGCAAACCAGATAACTTTCCCTAACTCATTGGCTTGATACTGATTTTTATGAAATTCATAGCCCTTGGCAAAGTATATTTTCGGGACAGCCAGATCAGCCCCGGAAGCCAGCAAGTGTTGCAAAAAATGCCGATTTACCAAAACATCATTGTTGAGCAGTAAAAAATATTGACAGCCGCGTTTTAAACCATATTTAATTCCCAGGTTGTTGCCTTTAGCAAAGCCGGTGTTTTGCAAAGTAGTGATTAATTTAATGCTTTTATCTTGGTTCAGGCTTTTTTCCAATAAACCGTCGGGAACCGGAGAGTTATCGACGACGACAATCTGGTTAGTAAAACCTGCCGGAAGAACGGCCTTTTTTAACGATTTGATCGTCGCCAAGGTCATTTTCGGATTCTGGTATTCCAAAATCACCGTACATAACTTAATCATGAATGCTTAATTATACCACCGATTTTCTCTTAAAATCCCTACTTTCCACCTTAGAGGTGGAAAGTTTGCCTACAGGGATTATCCTTGAAGGCTAAAAATATTCTTGTCTATCTTAAGTAATCCTGCTCTGATCTGAAATAGAGATGCTGATTACTCTGAGGCAATCGGGTTTTTTGCTTCCATAAACTCCGCGTATGTCTTACTCACCTCAATTTTTTCTCTAACCTGCTTCATTAACGGTGTTTCTCGAGAATCTCCCCCTTTGAAAAATATTGCACCTGTTTTTAAATATGCCTTTGGATCACGACTCCACTTATGCTCCCCTTTACCTGTCATAAAAAGGAAGTGATTATCAACCTGAATCATTTCTGAGTCCGGTCTATCCGGATCAGTAATAACAACAAATTGTTTAAGCTCTGGCAACTCTGCTATCTCTGCATCATGAAGTGATAAAGATAACCCACCCCTACTGACTGTAGATTCTGGCATAAAAATTCCTGTAAAAATTTAATAATTATCCACATACTACTCTCTCTCTGGGAATATCAAGCGGCGGGGGGAATTTAGCGGATTTTTTGCCAAAACCAGCGAACATCGACCAGCAACTGGCGACGGTCAAAGGCAAATAAACAGGCTAAATAAACTAAGCCCCCGATAAAACCAACCAAAATAAGACTAAATAAATTAATTGCCAAAAAGCTTAGTTTAAAGGCCAGCAGTCCGGCTAAAGCGCTGGCTAGAAACGCCGGCCAGATGTGTCTGATCACTTCAACTTTAACGATTTTCCTGATGTAATACCAAGTCAGCGGCAAAGAGACATACAAAACAATCACTGAACCAATCATGGCGCCGGTAAAACCAAAACGATAAACTAACGGGACACTGGTCAGCCAATTAACAATCGTAAAAATAATTAAGAGTTTAACGGCAATCCTGGTTTTACCTAAAGCCCACAAGCTATCCATAAAAGTATTAGTAATGCCGACGACAAGAATGCCGCCAAGATGAATATAAAATGCCGGTAAAGCCGGCAGCCATTTATCGGTAAAAATAATGGTAATAATCGGTTTGGCAGTCGCGGCTAATAAGAAAACAGCCGGAAAAAGAAACAGATTGGTAAAACGGATGGTTTTCTCAATCGCCTGTTTGAGCATGGCAGTGTCGTGCTGAATCCGGGAATAGGTCGGAAAGGTGACCCGGAAAATATCGCTCATAAATAAAATCGGCAGTTTAGAAAAAGTTAAGGCCCAATTGAGATAACCGACGGCGGCGGCACCGGAAACCGCGCCGACAAAGACGGGCATGACCGCATCTTTAATGGCAGCGATAAAACCATTGAGCTGAAACGGCAAACCAAAAGAAACCAGCTTTTTAGCAATCCGGGGATCCCAAGCCAAACTGGGGCGCCAGGGGGAAATAAAATAAAGGACGATTACCCCTAATAAGCTTCTGATTAATAAAGCAATAATAAAGCTCCAAACGCCCAGACCCAGCCAGGCTAAACCGACGGCCAAGATTTGAAAAGAAACCACTTCGACGACTTCCGGCCAGATCAAACGGGTAAATTTTAACTTCCTCTCTAAAAGAATTGAGGGAATAGTTTTTAAGGAAGTCAAAAATAAAGATAAAGAAAAAATCCTGATTAACCAAATCCCCTGAGTGCCTAAGTGATATTTAAGGCTAAACCAAGGGGCGGATAAATAAATAACCAAAACCACGGCCACGACCAGTATTTGCTGAAGGGTAAAAGTGACCGCCAAGTCTTTTTTGGCCAACTCTTCTTTTTTTTGAATTAAAGCGGCGCCTAAACCAACATCAGAAAAAAAAGCAAAAAAGTTAATCACAAAGCTGATGATGGCAAAAATGCCGAAGATTTCCGGCGCCAGCAGCCTGGCTAAAAAGATACCCCCTAAATAACTGATGGCCCGCAGGGCAAATTTTCTTAAAGTCAGCACAATAACCCCGGAGACGGCCCGGTGGCTGATTTCGCTGATTTCAAGCTCTGGTTCGATAAAATTTGACGGCATAAACTAACAGCCCCAGCCAACTTAATAAGCTAATTATATCCGACCATAATTCAAGCGGTGTTTTACCGCCAGTGGCTGTAGGAAAATCGCTGTAATTTTTCGGCAAATAATCAGTCAAAACACCACTCATCTCATTAGCAATCCGCTGGCGGTCGGTATAATAATAATCGTTGACCGGCGAGAATTTCTCCGGCCGGAAGTACTGCCAGTTTAAGGCGATAATTAAGACAATCAAAACCAGGGCGATTAATTTGTTTTTAAACCAGTTAAACAAAGATCCGGAGAAAAAGGCTACAAAAGTCGCGGCAAAAGCGAGCAGCCGCCAGGGGAATTGAGCTAAAGCCAAAATTGGCAATCGGTCCCAAATAAACTGAGAGTGAAAAGTCATCATAAAAATAGCCGCTGCCAAAGCTAACCAAAAATAAGTCAGCCTCCGCCAAAGGCGGACTGCGGATAAAGCTAAAATTAAGTGCGGCCAGCCCAACTGGAAAGAAATGTCATCAAAAGGGCCTAAAATCGAACCGCCGTAAGCCCAAGCCCGGCTAACCAGCTGGCGTAAATAAATAAAGTGGAAGGAGTAATGGAAAAAGCCGCCGGTGAGACTGTTAACAACAGTCAAGTCTTTTTCAAAGAAAGCCGGCAGAATAAAGAAAGCGGATAAACCGAAAGTTAAAAGCGAAATTAACAGAAATTTTTTCCAAAGTTTTAAATTGAATAAAAGATAAAGAGGGATAAAAAATAAAGAAAATAAAGCGATGACGTTGTGTGATAAAAATACAGCCGTCCAGGCTAGGGCGGTTAAGATCAGTTTCTTTTTTTTCAAAGCATAAAACAATAACGGTAAAAACGTCATGGCCGTTAACTCACCTAAGGCTCCCCGGACATAAAAATCAACTGCCCGGTAAGGCAAGTAAGTAAAAGCAGTCGCGGCGACTAAAGCACCATATTTCCCCCAAAAAGTTTTTGCCCAAAGGTACATAAAATAAAAACCAAAAAGAAAGTTTAAAGCAAAAACGGTTTTGATTGCCCAGACAGCCGGCAGTTTAATTAAATAAAGTATCTCGGCGGCGTAATACGGCAAGGGGTTGTAAAAATGGAACAAGGGCATGCCATGTCCCCAGCCAAAATCAGGCGCCCAGCGGGGAGGAATTTGCCCGGCCTTAAGGGCTAAATCAAGCTCGACTAACCTGGCGACATGGGTCCAATCGTGCATGCGGAAAAAATCAGAGCGGAATAACGGCCAAATTGACGGTAGAACTATTACCGTGGCCAATAATAATAGCCAATATTTTCTAATTAACTTCATAAAACATTAGTTTTTCTTCTCCCGGCCTAACATATTCGCTAATCAAGGTCAGCCGGTCAGAGGCGGATAAATTATAACGGTGAAAATTAACTACAAGGTAAACTTTTTTACCTTCTTTTAAGGCCTGTTCCATAGCCGGGCTAACGGTTTTGTCGGGAAAACCAACGCCGAGAATTTCTACATGTTTAGACTGATTAAAAAATATTTGCAATCCATTGGGCAAAGTACCAAAAGAGCCTTCGGTGGCCACCAAAACTTGCTGATCTTGGGGAAGATTATTTAAATAGTCTTTAATTTCCTTTAAGCCATAACCGGACGACCATTGCTGAAGATACTGGCCTTTTTCCCAAGGATCGAGCGGCGCTTGGAGCGGATTGGTTAAGATAAACCAATCGAATTTTAACCAGGATAAGATAAAAACAAGCGCCAGCAACCAGACAATTTTATTAATTTTGGTGAGTCCCCAACTTAAAATTATGATTAAAAACGGAATAAGCGGCAGTAAATAACGGGGATAAATAATTTTACCGATGCTGACTTGGACCAGAAGCGGCATCAGTGCCCAAATAAACAGAATAATAATTATGGTTGTTTTCTTTTTAACCGCCAATAACAGACTGATCATTACTAAGAAAATTGCCGGCCAGGAAAGATAGCTAACCAGCCAGGAAAAGAAAACTTTAAAGGTGGGCAGGAAATATTGAGAGAAGCCGTGAAGAATTTCCTGATTGCTTCTTAAATAATCATGGCTGCGGGAGCTGATTAAAGGAAAAGCCGAGGATAAACGCAAAAAATTATATAAACCGGCAGCAATTATCGCCGCCAACAAGCCAGATTTGATAAGTTTTTTTATGTTCTTCATCTGAATCAGTAAAATATTCAATAATAAAAACAACAGACCGGAAGGCTTGGTTAATAAAACCGCCCCGGCCAGAAAGCCTAAAATTGCTCCGAACTTCAACGAAGGACGGGAAAACAACCGATGGGTAAAATAAAACGACCAAACTATTAAAGCCGTTAACAAACTGTCAGTTAAACTTAAACGGTCATAAAATAATAAAAATGGCTGGAGAATGACTAAAATTGCGGCCAGTAAAGCGGTTTTTTTATCAAAAAGAGCTTTTGTTAAATAATAAACGCCAAGCAAGGTGGCTAAGCCGGAAATAATTGATAAAACCCGGCCGGTTAATAAAGGGTCGGCTCCAAGCCTAAGCAAGGGCGCCACAAGCCACATAAACAGCGGGGTTTTGCCGTCAGATAAGGGAATGAAAAAATAATAAGTTTTCTGCCAGATTAACTGCGCCCAGCGGATGTAAATCGCCTCATCAGCAAAAATCGGCAGCAAATCCAGATTAACAAGTCGAGTGATTCCAAAAACCAACAGCAGAATCCAAATCATTCTTCTATTTTAACATTAATCTTGACAATACTCTCTCTCTCTGGTAAAATACAGGTTTAGTTATGCCCGAACCGCAAAAAGAAGCCCCCACGATAACCAGAGGGTATCTTTTCACTGAAAAAGTGAATCAATTATTTAAGGCTCAGAACGACGACAATATGCTGGGACTGAACGCGAACATTTTTGGGCCGATCTTTAATGAAACGATTGAACAACTCCATCGAGAGGGAAAAGATTTACATGCACAAACAATTTGGTTGACTACTTGTTTAAGGCTCCATGATGAATTAAAAGCCAAAGAAGAAAAATGGCCTAGTCAATATTTTGTTAAAGAAACCGTCACCATTCAAGCTCTGGTTGAAATTTCCAACTATCTGTCAAAGCACCCCGAAACTCTAAAGGCTTTTTATGAAATCGAGGCTTTAAAACATTTTCCAAAACAAGATGTTGACTTTTAAAATTAGTTAGCTTCTATTTTCCAAGTTTACACTTCAGGGTCTCACCTTGAAGGCAAATAATTTCGTTTGGAGACGATTGAGCGCCGGAGACGCTTTTCCAACTGTTTCCGGGCTCCGCCGGCAATGTCACCGCCGGCGTGGGCATCTTTTTTAAGTTTTGGCAATCCTCTGGAATCCTCTACCCTATGTATTTCCGTTGTCGACCGCTCACCCAGCATGGTAAAAATCAGTTCCAAATCATCCATATGGTCACGCAGGTTTTGCCTTTTTAATCTTTTCATCTTTTTATACTCGCTTGGCGTGATCCCGAAAGTGGCTTTAGAAATCTCTGCTGTTAAAATCTTGTAATCTTTATCCTGCTTTGCGCCGCGTTTCTGCCACTCGTCGGTCAATTCTTCCCGAATAAATATCCCCCGGAGCCGTTTTTCAATCCAATCATCGGGATAACCTTTAAGTTTATAGAGCATTCTGGTACGTTTGGTCGCCAGTTCCGGATCTTCTATTTCTTTCACCCGCTCATAACCGACTTTGGCTAACCATCTTTTAAACGGCTCGGCTTTGGGAGAAGGGATAGTTTGAATTATGCGAAAAATCGTTTCGGTATTACCACAATCTGTTTCCCTTAATTTCCCGTCAGGGGCATTTAATCTCAACCGTACGATTTTTTCGTACACTTCAAAAAAACCCTCTTTTTTGAGTTTTATTTTAAGGTCGCTCCAATACCGTTTAGGTATATTGCTATCTGTTAGTGCCGCAATTATGTCAATAACCGAGAACCACCATTCGTTTTGGTAGATTACCCGCCGGACTTGTTTACCTTTGAAAATCGCAATTTTGGTTGATTCAGCCATTAAATTATCTTAGCAAAAACCAGACTGCCAAGCCAAATCAGGTTTCTAAGTAAGTAAACCGGCGGATCCCAATGGCCGAAATATAGATAGGGGGCATAGCGTAAGACTGCACCAATGGTCAAAGCCGTAAAAATACTGATTAACCATTTGGGTTTAGCGAGAACCGCAAAACTAAAAGCCCAGATTAAATACCAGGAGTGCAACTGGCCCGGCCGGATAAACATCACTAATAACAGCGCCACAGAAAAAAGCGTTGGTAAATCAATCTTTTCAGCCTGCGAGGAGACTCCTCGTAGGCCTCGTAGGCTGAATAGCGGCAATAAGACGATCGTGACGTATTTAATTGAGGCGGAAAGCAATAAAAATAAGAGTGAGCGGAATTTTTTAGAGTTGATAAAAAACCAGTAACTCAGAAGTGCCAGGAACATCATCACCACATCGTTGTGGCCGTTGATCAAAGTTTCTATTAATACCAATGGGTTTAGAGCAAAGAGCCAAAAACGCCACGGTTCTTGAGGAAATAAACGCCGGACAAGCTTTTGTAAAATCCATAACTGACCCAGCCAGAAAGCGGCAATGAATAGCTTCATCGCCCAAAATGAGAGGGTAAAGTTTTCAGTCAGCCAAGTTAAGCCAGGCAGAAGAGACAGCCCGGTCCAGCCATAAGCATAAGGCGCCGGAGTGTGAACATTATGCATAAAACGCAACATCGGGTCGAAAGCAAAGTTAATCGCGGTTTGAAGATGAGGGTTGGCATGATAAATCAAGACCATCTTGGCATTAAAAAGATAGTTAAAAATGTCATAAGAAAATAACGGATAGGCCGGCAGGGAAATTAATACTAACAAGATTAACCACCGCCAAGAAAAACTGTGCTTTAATAATTTAAAGTACAACCAAAAGAAAGAGAAAACTAAAATTAAAAACAATCCGGTAGCTAAAGAGCGTTGATAAAAGCCTAGATATTGCACCCAAGAAAAAATATTATTATAAAGAGTTAAATTTAAATCCTGCTGAGTGAAAGAAAATAAACAAAGCAGTAGCCAGACAAAAATAAATTTAATCATACAGCCTGATTTTTAAGACATGCCAAAACATCCTAACTGAATCGCGGATCGGATTAACCCGGGTCGTGGGTTCGTGAGACCAGGAAATCGGTACTTCGGCAATTTTGATTTTTCGTTTACAGGCAATAAACAGCAGTTCCACATCAAAAGCGCCGGTAAAAGCATGTTTTTCCGGCCGCGGACGGTAAACTCTTAAAGAGTTAAATAATTCCCTGCCGGTTTGCGTCTGAAAAATTTTAAAACCGCATTGAGTATCATGAATCCCCCTAAAGGCGACCAGCTGAACTAAAAGATTAAAAACCTTGCCCATTAAATGCCGATATAAGGGTTCTTTTTGGCGCAGAGCGCCTTTGATTTCCCGGGAACCAATAACAATTTGGTAATCTTTGGTTAAAAAGGGCAGGAGTTTTTCCACCTCGCTGATTGGTGTGGCTTGGTCAAAATCGGTAAAAAGAGTGAATTTATTTTTGGCGGCAAAAATCCCGGTCATAATGGCCATGGCTTTCCCCTGATGCTGATTTTGAATAAAGCGCCAGTTGGCTTGCTGAGCGGCAAACTGCCTGATTGCTTGGTTAGAACCATCGGTAGAGCCGTCATCAACAATAATCACTTCCCAGTCAAGGCGGTTTTGGCGTAAATAATCAACTATTTGCTGAAGCTTATTGGTTTTAAAGTTAGCCGATTCATTAAAACTGGGAATGACGATGCTTAAAGAAATTTTCATAGTCTGATTATTTTATAAATATTTTCACTGGTTGGGAACTGCCAAGATCCGACTAGTTCAGCCGGCTGTAAAGATTTAATCTCCCAAATCGGCTCATTTAAGACGTTAGGTTGAGAATAGGGGGAAATAACATAAAGCACCTGGGTTTGCGGATAATCGGCCTGGCTTAAAGGCCGGCCGCCGAAAACTTCTAAAAAATAGCGAAAACTGTGGGCCGGATAATCGCGGGTACCGTCCAAAAGCGCTAAGTTGTAATTTTGATAACCAAACTTATCGATATCGTTTTTAATAAATCGGGCAGTGGCTTTCACCGAGTTCAAGTTGCCGCTGGAAGTCAAAATTTGATAGATTTTTGGGTAGTTATAAAGGCCAAATAAAATGATAAAACCAAGATTTATCAGCCATAATTTACCCTTAAGCCGGGATAAAATCTCCCCGACCAGCATAAAGACAACCGGAAATAAAAAAGCCAAATAATAAGGAGGAATCCGGCCGCGGTAAAAGGCAATGGCAATAATGCTGACAAATAACCATAAAAAGACGGTTTGATAACCTAACTTTGGTTTCTTAAAAAGCAGATAAATGGCCGGAAGCAAAATCGCCCGGCTGACCCAGGCTCTGGTCTGACTGAAAGCTTCACCAAAACCGAGCAGCATACCGATGGCCTGTTCGCTTCTGCCGGTTAAATCTTTAAAAGTCTGCCCCAGATTAAACCGGGCATAATCATTTTTGCTTAAATATTCTATCAGGCCGCGGACGTTGATAAAATTATTTTTCAGTTCAAATAAAATCAAGGGAAACATCAGTAAAATAATGATTAAAAACCAATAAAACAAAGATGGCCGCAAAGATTTTTGCTTAAAAATCAGGATTAACTGCCACAAAATAAACGGACCTAAAAAAACGACCATGTAATGAAGCTGGAGGGCGACGCCTAAGGAAAAAGCCGAAAGCAAAAGCCAAGGAAAGCGCTTGGTTTTTAAAGCCCGGTAAAACCCAAAAACGATCCCTAAACTAGCCAAAGGCATGGGGTTAGGGTTCCAGGCGCTCCGGGTTTGTTCAAGCGGAATCGCGGCAAAAGTGTATAAAAAAGAAGTGATGGCGGCGGCAGGGGCGGATAACATCGACCGGGTAATCAGGTATAAAACCGGAATGGTGATGATGCCGATAAAGGCAGTGGCAATAGCCGGACCGACCGGATTGTAGTTGGCTAATAAAAGAAAGGGGGCCATTAAATAATAGTACAAAGGGCCGAGGAAAAAACTGCCGACTGAAGTAACCGGACCGATAAAAGGCAGATCATGTTTCACCCACAGGTTGCGTAAAATAAGCGCATCCCGGCCCTGATCGCCTAAAAACTGCAAAGAAGCTTCAATCCGGTAAAGCCTTAATACCGCTCCGATGGTAGTCAGCAGAATAATTAACCAATATTGGTGAATAAATTTCTTTATTTTTTCCACACGACTTTAGTGTACATGAGATAGTTCCAAATCAAGCCCAAAATAATTCCCAACAAAACCAGTCCGTTTTCAATGAGGAGTGTTTGGCCCAAAATTCTAATTCCGAAAAACAAAACAAGATTTTGAATCACAATAGAACCCAGGGACAAAATGTTAAATTTTACAAAACGCATGAAACTGAAGTTTTTCTCTTTAAATGTCCATAAGTTGTTCAAAACAAAATTAGACACTACGGCGGCTTCAATGGCTAAATTTTGGGCTAAACTTAAGCCGAGTTTCAAGCGAAAAAGGTTGAAAAAGAGCAGTTGAACGAGAGTGCCGATACCGCCGACAATCATCACTTTAATTAATTTTTCGCTTTGCTTTAATCTTAAGGTAAAAACAACCCGCAGCGAGTCGATAATATTATTCTTGGGAAATTTGCTTTTTCCTTTATTGCGGTCAATAAATTCGATCGGGTACTCAACAATTTTAGCCTTGAGAAGATGGAGGGCATAGTACAAATGAATTTTGTAGGCAAACTGCCGGGAGAGCAGGTTGTTCAGATCGACCTGTTTTAAAAACTTAGTCCTGGTCCCCCTAAACCCGGAAGTCATATCCTGATACTGCCAGGTCCATAAAACCGACCGGGCTAATAAATTACCAAAATAAGAAATAAGTTTGCGGTGCAATCCCCAATCAGCCGGCATGCTGCCGCCCTTAATGTAGCGGGAACCGACAACGACATCCGCACCTTTCTCTAAAACTTCTACCATGCCGGGAAGGTATTTGGGCTGGTGGGAACCGTCGGCATCGTACTCAAAAACTACGTCGCTGTTTAATTTTTCCAGGGCGTACTTAAAAGCTTTGATATAAGCCGCGCCCAAACCTTTTTTTTCCGGATTAGGGAGAAGAATAATGTTGTGATACTGATTTTTTTTCTGCTTAACAATCGCTTCGGTGCCATCAGGAGAGTTATCATCGATTACCAAAATTTCCATTTGGTGTTGGGCAGGAATTTTTTTAAATTCCAACTCCAGGTTGTCGAGAGTGCTGCCAATATTGGTACTTTCGTTATAAGTAGGAATAATAATGGTGATTTTCATGCTGCCTTTTCTGTTTTCAAATCAGCTTCAACCATAATTTTAATCATCTCCTGAAAACTGGTTTTTGGCTGCCAGCCTAAGATCTTTTTGGCTTTGGAAGCATCGCCGACCAAGACATCCACTTCTGCCGGACGCAGAAATTTTTGGTCGGCGACGACATAGTCCTGCCAGTTTAAACCAACAGTCTCAAAAGCAATCTGAACACAATCCTTAACCGACCAGGTTTTGCCGGTAGCAATGACATAATCATCGGGCTTATCCTGCTGGAGCATCAGCCACATGGCTTCCACATAGTCCGGCGCATAGCCCCAATCCCGTTTTGATTCCAGATTGCCTAAGTGAAGCTTGTCCTGCTTACCAAGTTTAATCCTGGCCGCGGCATGAGAGATTTTGCGGGTAACAAATTCTAAACCCCTCCGGGGGGATTCATGATTAAAAAGAATGCCGGAGATAGCAAATAAATTAAACGACTCCCGATAATTCACGGTAATCCAGTGGCCATAAACTTTAGCCACGCCATAAGGACTGCGGGGATAAAAAGGAGTCGTTTCTGTCTGGGGAGTTTGTCTGACTTTACCGAACATTTCCGAACTGGAAGCCTGATAAAACTTAACGTCAGGTTTGGCATTTCTGATGGCTTCTAAAATCCGGGTCACCCCTAACGCGGTAAACTCACCCGTCAAAACAGGCTGGCTCCAGGAAGTCGGGACAAAAGATTGAGCGGCTAAATTATAGATTTCATCGGGCTGGATCTCTTTGATGGCATTGGTCATGGAGTGTTCGTCTAAAAGATCACCGGAAACTAAGGTAATCTCATCAACAATATCTTTTATCCGGTCATAGTTGGAAGTGCTGGTCCGCCGGGTCATGCCAAATACCTGGTAGTTTTTCTTGAGTAAAAACTCGGCTAGATAAGAGCCGTCTTGGCCGGTAATCCCGGTGATTAAAACTTTTTTTGACATATATTACTCCCGCTGATTTCACCTCCGAGGTGAAAGAAGTTCACACCTCGGAGGTGGTTAATTACTGTTTAAGTAATTTTAAATCATTTTCCACCATTTTGATAATCATAGTTTTAAAATCTACTTTGGGCTGCCAGCCGAAGATCTTTTTAGCTTTGGAAGCATCTCCTACCGGGGCTAAGGCCTCAGTTTTTCTGGTAAATTTTTTGTCGGTGGTAACAAATTTCCGGTAATCAAGCTGAAGATAAGAAAAAGCTGCCTGGCAAACGTCTTTGACCGAATGAAGTTGACCGGAGGCAATAATGTAATCATCGGGTTTAGCTTGCTGGAGCATCAACCACATGGCGGCAACATAATCAGGCGCATAACCCCAGTCCTGCCGGGAGTCTAAGCTGCCCAAGGTGAGTTTGTCGGCTAAACCAAGCTTAATTTTGGCGGCGGTTTGGGTGATTTTGCGGGTAACGAATTCTTCGCCGCGGCGCTCAGACTCGTGATTATAAAGAATTCCGGAAACAGCAAAGAGTTGAAAATGGGTCCGAAAGGCCTTGACTAAATAGTGGCCGGCGGCTTTGGAAATACTGTAGGGGTCAATGGGATTTAAAGGCGTGGTTTCGGTTTGCGGCGATTCTTGGGGCAGGCCGAAGATTTTGGCGGAAGTGGCTTGGTAAAATTTTGTTTGCGGCGAATAATCCCTAATGGCCTCCAATAACCGGGAAGTGCCGAGGAGATTGACATCTAAAGCCAGCGTGGTTTTATCCCAGGCAGTGGGTACAAAAGTAACGCCGGCTAAGTTATAAATTTCAGAAGGTTTAAATTTCTTTATAATTTTTTCCAAAGAATTTTTATCCATTAAGTCGCCGGTTTCCAGAATCAGCTGATCTTTAAAAGAGGCAATATTTTGCCAGCCAATGTTATGCTGAGCACTGATCAAGCCGGCGACCTGATAATCTTTAGCCAGCAAAAATTCGGCCAAATATGAGCCGTCCTGTCCGGTAATGCCGGTAATAAAAGCGGTTGGTTTCATTGTCTGCCAATTCCAAAATATTGGAATTTAAGTTTGGTTAATTTTCCCGGATTAAAAAAGTTACGGCCGTCAAAAATAATCGGTTGTTTCATCGATCTTTTGATTCTGATAAAGTTTAAATCATTAAACTCCTGCCATTCAGTGACTAAAACCAACCCATCGGCATTAATTAAAGCCTGATAGGGATCGCTAAATTCGGTTTTAATCACCGGATCATAGGCATGGATAATCACGCCCAGCTTTTTTAATTTATTAATTAATACGGTTGACCGGGCTTCGCGCAGATCATCGGTATTGGGTTTAAAGGCCAGGCCTAAAATAGTTAAAATTTTACCTTTCAGACCATCCGGGTAAGCTGATTTAATTTTGCTGATAAAGTAATCGATTTGATCGTTATTGACCTGGTCCACCTGCTTTAAAAAATTAAAGTCATAGCCTAAAGACTTGGCATAAGCAATTAAGGCCCAGGTGTCTTTAGGAAAGCAAGAGCCGCCGTAGCCTAAACCGGCATTTAAGAAACTCTGACCGATGCGCGGATCCAAACCCAAACCTTGGGACACGGCGGCAATGTCCGCGCCGATTTTGTCACAGAGAATCGCCATGGCGTTAATAAAAGAAATTTTGGTAGCCAGCAGGGCATTGGAGGCATATTTAATCATCTGAGCAGAAGCCGGAGTCGTGACTAAAACCGGAGCGTTGAGTTTTTTATGGGCCAGCCGTAATATTTTTTCCGCTTTTAATGATTCCACCCCTAAGATAATCCGGGAAGGATGAAGGGCATCGTTGACAGCCGAACCTTCGCGCAAGAATTCCGGAGTGGAGGCAAGATCAAAAGAAACTTTCGTATTAGCTTGAATAATCTTTCTCACCTCATTAGTGGTTGAGGGCGGCACAGTGCTTTTAATCACAATCACCGCGTATGTTTTCAGATTTTGGGCGATTGATTTAGCGGCGGCGTAAACATACTTGGAATCATAACTGCCATCCGGTTTAGGCGGGGTGCCGACACAGATAAAAATCAGTTCGGCTGATTTAACCGCTTCGGCATAATCGGTGGTAAAGATTAACCGGCCGGAATTTAGATGTTTTTGCAGTAAAGTTTCCAAACCCGGCTCATAGATAGGCGCCCGGCCTTTTTTGAGCTGGCTGATCTTTGATTCATCAATATCCAAACCCACTACCTGGTGGCCGATTTCGGCGAAAACCGCACTGGAAACCAAACCAACATAACCAGTCCCTAAAACAGCTATTTTCATGCCTTAAATATAGCAGAAGATAGCATTTTTTTCAGGATAAGTTTAAACCAGGGAGCATAATTAAGCGGAGCGGTTTTGAGCTGTTTAAGGCTTAAATATTGCCAAGCTTGTATTTCTTTGGGGTTAGGCTGAGGCCGGTGATCAGTGCGGCCGGAAAAAACCTGATCAATTTCTTTCTCCGCAGCCCGGCTGCCTGAAGGGGCGGTATAATAAAATTTAAATTGCGGCGTCAAGTCTGCCTGCAAACCGAATTCTTCTTTTAACCGCCTGTTAGCGGCTTGCAAATAATTTTCATAAGGACGGACGTCAGTGCAAACCGTGTTCGCCCAAAGAAGCGGAAAAAGCATTTTATCTTTTGACCGCTGTTGGATTAACAGTTCCTGTTTGGAATTGAAAATCTGAACCGAAACGGCCCGGTGGAGCTGAGCTGAGCCAAGATGAGCTTGAAGTTTGTTGGCTATGCCTAAAATTTGATCTTTTTTATTTACCAAAATAACCTGATCATTTAAACTAATTAAATCCTGCTGAATTAATTTTTTTAAAGCCAATAAGCCTCTAACTTTTTTGGGCGGCCGAAGAAAATGAGTCAGTTTAACCGAGAATTGCTGACCGTAAATGTCCCGGTTAAAAGCAAACAGATAAACTTCAAAGGTATGGCGGGGACTGTAATAGGCCAAGCCTAAATAAGAGTTTTTAGCTAGTTGGCAAACAGCCAAATACACTCCGGGCTTAATCGAAGGCAATATTTTTAAAGCTAAGTTGGCGGTGGGAAAGTTAATGGTCCGGCCGATTTTTTCACCAGGAATGACTTTTCCAATCAACTTAAGCGGCTTAGGTAGTTTTTTCATTAGAGAATAAGGAAAGGGTTAAGATATCCAGAATCAAAATAAAGGCGGCCAGAATTTGCACTCCGGTTAAACGTTCTCCAAGAATAAAAAAGCCGATTAAAGCGACGGTAAATATCGGCTGGATTTGCTGTAATAAAACCACCACTGAGTAACTAATATTATTGACTTTGGCTAAGGCGGCAGTGTAAAAAATCGAGCCTAAAGCGCCGCCGAATAAGGCAATGGCAAAAATTAATAACCAGTCTTTCTTGGTTAACTTTTTATATTCTTTGATAAAGCGGGGAAGAAGCGGCAATAAAATTAACACCCGGAGGCTGTGTTCGATGGTGACAATAATGGTTGAGGGAATCCCGCCTAAGGCCCGCCTTAATAAGCCATCAAAACCCCAGAGAATGCCGGCTAAAACAATCATTAAGGGATAGTATTTCTGCTTCATGTTCCATTAAGGTACACTAACTATGATAAAATTTCAAGACAATATGAAAATTGATATTTTAACAATTTTCCCGGAAATGTTTCCGGAAGTCTTAAACTCCAGCATCATCGGCAGGGCGCAGAAGAAAAATTTGGTAAAAATTAAGGTGCATAATCTGCGCGATTGGACCAAAGATAAACACAGAACCGTGGATGATAAACCGTTTGGCGGCGGGGCGGGAATGGTAATGAAGGTGGAGATAATTGACCGGGCTTTACAGTCATTACCAAGCGGCTACAAAATCTTACTCACCCCTCAAGGTAAAGTTTTTAACCAACCGTTGGCCCAAAAATTATCCCGGAAAAAACAGTTAATATTAATCTGCGGCCATTATGAAGGTTTTGATGAAAGAGTCCGCCAATTAGTGGATGAGGAAGTTTCGATTGGCGACTATGTTTTAACCGGGGGGGAAATTCCGGCAATGACGATCGTCGACGCGGTTGTCCGCCTGCTTCCCGGCGTCATTGAAGCCGAGTCTTTACATGAAGAGTCGTTTAGCTCTGGATTACTCGAATATCCTCAATACACCCGGCCGGAAGAATATAAAAAAATGCCAGTGCCGGCCGTGCTTTTATCCGGCAATCACGGAAAAATTAAACAATGGCGGCAAGAAGAAGCGGAAAAAAGAACTAAAAAAAGACGGCCAGATTTATTAAAATAGTTTAATGATTTGAATCATTGAACTACTAAAAACTAACTACTTTATCACTGGTTTTGATGATGGCGTATAAATCGGACATTGAAGATAAAGGGCAAATCTTAGAACCAGAAGAATGACGGATTTTAAGGCAGGTGCCGCAGGCTAAAATTTTCCCGCCGAAATCGACAAATTGCTTCATTTGTTCGGTGACTTTAAATTTATCGGTATCCAGCGACTCGCATTCAACCCCTTTGCCCAGTAAAAATACTTTGACTTCGTCGCCGGCTTTGACGACAAAATTGCCCAAACGGAAAGCATTCCACACCGTTTCCGAATCGTTGGAGTAAATGATAATTCCCAGTTTCATAGTTGAGATTTTAATACTTGTAAGGCTTCATCAATTGTTTTCATGGAAAAACCAAAATCATGCTTTAATTTGGCATTACTGATTTTTAAGAACTGCTGGCGAAGACGGGGGTCGGTTTTCAAAAAGTCTTTAAAACTCCCCAGTTTAATGTCAGCTTTAATGTCAAAAACCGCGGCGATTTTTAAAGCTAAATCGTAGGGAGTTAAAGATGTACTGCCGACCACATGGTAAATCCCTGATGGCTTTTTTTCGATAAAGATTTTCAAGGCTTGGCAAATATCATCGATAAAAGTCGGGGTGATAATTTGATCGGCAAACATGGGATGAAGGGTATTGGTTTTAAGTTTAGCTAAAATTTTCCGAACAAGATCCTCCTTGGCAGGAAACTTCGCCCGAAAAGGAAAAGCCAGCCGGCAGGTGACATGTTGGCAGCCGGAATCAATCACTTTTTGTTCGGCCCAAAGCTTAGTTTGGCCATACCATTCGATCGGGTGCGGCTGATCTTCTTCGGTATATCCGCCAACTGGCGGAGGATTTTTGCCGTCAAAAACAAAGTCAGTGGAAATATGAATTAAATAGTGATGATATTTTTTACATGCGTTAGCGATATTTTCAGTCCCTAAAACATTAACCTTATAAACCATACCGTTTTTATTGCCAGTCTCGCTGTAAGCTTTGGAAACATCAGTAAAAGCGGCCAGGTGAATGACGCTGGTTGAGGATTGTTGACTTAAAGCCTGGTCGATTTGAACCGGATTAGTAATATCAATATGATTAGTTAAATCCAGGTTAATAAAGTCAAAATCAGAGGCAAACATTTCCGTAAAGCGGGAGCCGACCATACCAGAGAGACCGGAACCGATGATAGTGGTTTTAGGCATGTTTGATTGGTTGCCACCAAGATTGATTATTTTTATACCAATCGATAGTCTGAGCTAAATAGGTATCAAAATTATGTTCCGGCTGGTAACCTAGTTCGGTTTTAGCTTTAGTCCAGTCAAGGGCATAGCGACGGTCATGGCCGGGCCGATCGGTAACGAATTCAATTGAGTCTTCAGACTTACCCATAATCTTGATAATTTTTTTAATAATTTCCAGGTTAGATAAATCTTCAGTCAGGCCGCCAAGACAGTAAGTTTCTCCAGGCCGGCCTTGCTTCAGCACCAGATCAATCCCCTGGCAGTGATCAGCAACATAAAGCCAGTCGCGGACATTTAAACCATCACCATAGAGCGGAACTTTTTTGCCTTGAATCAAGTTGGTAATGGCTAAAGGAATTAATTTTTCCGGGAACTGGAAGGGGCCGTAATTATTAGAAGTATTAGTGATGGTAACAGGCAGGCCATAGGTTTGATGATAGGCGCGGACTAAATGATCAGAGCCGGCTTTGGAAGCAGAATAAGGACTGTTTGGTTTAAAGGGAGTAGTCTCGGAAAATTTTTCTTGGGAATTTAGTGCCAATGAACCAAACACTTCATCGGTAGAAATATGATGAAAGCGCTTCACCTGATGCTTTAAGGCGGCATCTAGAAGCACTTGGGTGCCGACGACATTAGTCATCACAAAGACGGCCGGAGCGGTAATGGAGCGGTCGACATGGCTTTCGGCTGCAAAATGGACGACAACATTAATATCTTTCATCGCCTGATCGACAACTTCCGGATCACAGATATCCCCTTTGATAAAAGAGTAGTGGGGATTATTTTTAACCGAGTCAAGATTAGCTAAATTGCCAGCGTAAGTCAGTTTATCAAGATTAACGAGCTGATCATCAGGATGATTTTTCAGCCAATAATAAATAAAATTAGAGCCGATAAACCCGGCGCCGCCGGTAACTAAAAGTTTCATGTATGTTTATCTGCTACTTTTGAAGCTCCATAAGATTCAGGTTTTATTTTGGCGGTAAAACCATTACCAATCACCATGCCGACTACTTCTTTAATCATATCGCGGGTCTCACCGACCCTTCCCACATCGATATGAATTTCTAGGGCATAATTAGCGTGGCCGTTTAAACGCTTGTTTATTTTTGGTAAAAAACTTTGGGCCGTTTCCAAAGAAGCATAGGTTTCCGTATAGATTTTATCTCTGATAGAATGCGGCTTGGCTAAATGCTGGCTTTGCCAAAAATATTTACCGCCATGGCCGACTTTATGAATCACAATGGCTGTAACCAGTTTCAAATTACTCTCACCATTCGCGCCGTGGATATGAGAGTCGGAGCCGATTATCAGGTGATAGGTAGCCTGATTATCGGACTCAACAAATTCGGCAATATCCTCGATTAATTCCGCGGTTTTCCGTTTGCCGTACGTCGGACTGATAAACATATGGAGTAATTATATCACTGGTGGTAGATTACTTTGCCTAAACCCATTTTTAGATTCCTGCCTTTCATGACTTGGTGAATGATTCTTGCTAATTTTTTCCGATATTCTTCGGTATTAGACTGATCGAATTCTGAAATTAGTTCGGGTGCTTCGGCTCGAAGAAAGTTATAAAGCCTAGTTTTGATTTTGGGGCTTAAATTTATGTGTTCAAACCAAACTTCGGTAACACCCACTTCCTGAAGTTTATCTAAAAGTTCATTGATTTTAGCCTTGTCGCTGGTAAAGTGAGGCAGAATTGGGCCAATAAAGGCATAAGTATTGATTCCGGCATCATGTAATTCTTTCAAGGCTTTTAATCTTAAACTAACCGCTGGGGCTTTGGTTTCCAAAAATCTAGAGACTTTATCATCCAAAGTGGTCACAGTAAAACCCACCGTTACTTTTTTTAATCTTTTAAGAATATCAATGTCTTTGGTGACTAAAGGCGATTTTGTCTGAATGGCAAGGCTACCGGAATAAACAAAATCTGCCAAAACTTCTAAACATTTTCGCGTCAGCTGATATTTAGCTTCCAAACCAACATAGGGATCGGTCACCGAACTAAAAAAGATTGAACCAAAATCTTTACTGTTAAACCTTTTCTCTAATTTTTTCAATTCTATTTTTAAAAGTTGCGGGGCGTTGATTTTAACATCCAAATAGGTTCCCCAGACTTCATCAGGATGTTTCCAACGGGCAATTTGGGCGGCATAGCAATACATGCAGGCAAATAAACAACCATTGTAGGGATTAATTACCCAGTCTGACCCAGGCAAGCCGGATTTGGTTAAAATTGTTTTGGCTTCAAGGAGATTAATTTTGGAAACCATAATTTAGATTAAAAGTTCAATGATTTAAATCATTGAACTTTTTTGTAACTGTTTCTTTCTTTTTAATTCCTGCCAGAAACTGCTACCTTTACCGCGGCCAATTGAAAGCTGGTTTAAGATAACTGTTTCGATTTTGTCAAAAATGGCATTAATCTTTTGTTGGCGTAAAATTCTATCTAAAACTTGGTGGTAGCCTTTACCGGTATATTTTAACTTCAGATTGACGCTGGCGATGGTCGCCTGACTGACTTTTAAAATATCTTTTATAATCTCGTAGTTGTAGCCTTTTTTAAGCATCATGGCTATGGCGATTCTTTTGGACAGCATAATTCTTTCTGTTGGGCTTAAAAAATCGTCAGTAAAAGCAAAGATGTCTTCTTTATTGGAGAGCAATGATAAGGTTTCGGCAAAGACAGATTTTATTTCTTCTTCTACCTGTTTTGATAATTGATATTTTGAAACCTGCGGCATACTTATAATAGTTCAATGATTTAAATCATTGAACTATTTTATTGTAATACTTTTTTGCTTTTAATTTGTCGGGGAGAAGGCTGGTTTTAGGATATTTTTCGTAGCCGGCGCCGTAACCTAAATTTTTCATCAGTTTGGTGACCGGGTTACGGATTTCCAGGGGAATGGCCAGATTACCGTATTGTTTAACGTCAGCCAGGGCTTTCATGTAGGCATCATAGGCGGAACGGTTTTTTTTAGCCAAAGACAAATAAACGACACCATGGGCGAGATTTTCCTGGCATTCAGGCAGGCCGATAGTCTCGCAGGCGCGGAAAACATCATTAGCGACGACTAAGGCGGTTGGCTGGGCCATGCCGATATCTTCCGAAGCAAAGACGACCATTCTTCTGGCAATAAACAACGGGTCTTCGCCGCTATCCACCATCCGGGCAAGATAATACAAGGCGGCGTCAACATCAGAAGCCCGCAGGGATTTAATAAAAGCGGAAATCGTGTTGAAATGTTCTTCGCCGGCCCGATCATAACGCAAGAACTTACTTTGAAGAGCGTTTTTTAGATTGACCACAGTAATTCGGTGATAAAGTTTGTGAGTGGCTTCCAAAAGATTTAAGAGCTGGCGGCAGTCGCCGTTGGCAAATTCCAGAAGAAACTCCTCGGCCTTTTTGTCTATCACATACCGGGTGTGTGATAAGGTTTTTAATCCCCGACGCAAGACTTTTTTTAAATCGGCTTTAGTTAATGACTCCAAAACAAATACCTGGCAGCGGGATAAAAGCGGACTGATAACCGTAAAACTGGGGTTTTCCGTGGTGGCGCCGATAAGAGTCAAAGTGCCGGTTTCGACAAAAGGAAGCAAATAATCCTGTTGGAGTTTGTTAAAGCGATGGATTTCATCTAAAAATAAAATCGTCTGCTGTTGAAATAAAGTCGCCTTAGCCTCAGCCACCACTTTTTTGATATCGGCTTTACCGCAGGAAACAGCCGATAGGCCGACAAAATTTGCCTCCATCTCCTGGGCGATTAAACGGGCTAAAGTCGTTTTGCCGCAACCGGGCGGACCCCAGAAAATCATTGAGTGAAGGGTTTTCTTTTGAATGGTTAATAAAAGAGGCTTATCCAAGCCGACCAAATGCTTTTGACCAACAAAGTCTTTTAAAGTTTTCGGCCGCAAGCGATCAGCCAATGGAGCTTCAATCATAATGTCAAGTTAAATCTGTTTACCTTTGATCACTGCCTGGTACTGACTGCCCAGTTTTTTCTTGGCCCAATAGCGGTTGGACCGGAAAAGACTATGGAAAGTCCCGGCATCAGACCAATAACCGGTTAATTCCTGCCACTTCAGGCTGCCTTCTTTAATATAGGCATTATTTATATCGGTAATTTCCAGCTCTCCCCTGCCGGAAGGTTTTAAGGTTTTAATTTTGGAAAAAACCGTGTTATCAAAGATATAAAGGCCGGTGACCGCGTAGGGCGAGCGGGGTTTCTGGGGTTTTTCAATAATTGTGGCTATCTGTTGAGGATTATCCGGGGAAAAAACCGGGTTGCCAAATCGTTCCGGATCAATAACTTTTTTAAGAAAAATAACAGCGCCTTGTTTAAAGTTTTTTACCGGTTGGGAGATATTGGCATCAGTGGTGTTATCGCCTAAAATCACCGCAATCGGGCCGTTGTCGGCAAAATCCTCAGCATACTTTAAAGCATCGGCAATCCCTTTGGAGCCGCCTTCCTGGTAAGCATATTCCAAATGACGAATGCCAAACTCTTTCCCGTTTCTTAACATATTGATAAATTGGCCGGCATGAATATCTCCGGAAACTATTAAAATATCCTTAATGCCGGCATTAACCAAAGTTTTAATCGGGTAATAAATCATCGGCTGGTCGTAAACCGGCAGCAAGTGTTTGTTGGTAGCCAGAGTTAACGGGTGAAGCCTGGTGCCTTTGCCGCCGGCGAGAATAATTCCCTTCATAGTCTCCTTTTAAGCCCGTAGGCTGATAAATATTAAAACAGTGGTGGCTAATAAGCCGATGGTTAAATATTCCAAGACAACCGGTAAAAATAAAGTTTTATCCCTAAGATGGGTGATGATGCCCCAAAGAAAGTAGCTTAAGCCGAGAGCGACGGAAGTAAACAAACGATAATCAGGCAGTTCGAAAAATATCAGACTTAATCCGCCTAACCAGACGATTAAAATTAAATAAGCCATATTAAAGCACCAGCCCCGGCCGGATGCCCAGGAGCAAGACTAATAGTATACCTAAAAATATCAAATGAGCCAAGCCTTTGCCGGAAAGACGGACAATTTTCTTTTTGGTAATAATAAGGCTGTCAATAATAACAACAGATAATAAAATAATGGTTAAACTAATCGAGATAGATTTAGTTAAGTGGAAAGGGCTGATCAAGGGCGTGGTTTTCATTTCCGCCAGCACGGCTTCGGCGGCTTGACTGATTTCACCGGTTGGTTCAGGTAAAAAATTGGCGGCTTGGGTGCCGAATAACTGCACCACCAAGGTTGTTTCCTGCCCCTGGAACATATCCTGGACCACGGCAATGCCGGTTTCCCGGTAACGGGAAGAGAGGATATTGTCCTTATGAGTCGGCGAATTCATCCAAGCGGTGAGCACGGCATGGGAATCAAAAAAGTCCCGGGCTAAATTTTCCCCGGCGTAAAGATAGCGGTAGTTAACATTTTTAAAAAAAGTCCAGGGGGTCAACCCTGCCGGCGAAGTATGGGCCCAATAATTATGGGCAATCATGTCCGCGGCTTTTTGTTGAGCGGCCTGGTTTAAGGCCGGGTTGATGGTTAATAAATTCAGGCCATTGGCTTCACGTTCTTGGTTGGTTAAACTGACTAATTCTTCCGCAGTAACAGTGGAATTGATGCCTAAAACCCCGGGCAATTTTTGGCCTAAAAAAGTAAACAGCAGCTGACTGACCATGATCATCAGCATGAAAACACTCAAGGAAGACAGGTGGAGGGTTTTGGCTTTATAGTTATTCGAGGCCTGAGGAATAAACAGATGGGCCAGAATATTGGTCATGGAAACATTCTACCTGAGCCGGCGGCGTTTGTACAAGAAGCGGCCAAACCAACCCAGAGGAATCAAGAATAATAACCAAGGCCAAAGCTGGGGGGCCTGTTCGCCTTGAACCATACCTGTGTTTGTGGTTAATCCGGCCTCAGCAGAAGGAGTGGCCTCACCCAACACTCCGGGTAAAAATCCCGGAGCGATTGCTGGTGCTCCCGGAACTCCCGTAATTACCCCTGAAGTTACCGGTCCAACAAAATCACCCGGCATACAACCATTCCCCGCTCTTAGCCAAAACCAATATATTCCACTACCTAAACCGGAAACAATATAAGAATCAGCTGTACCAACATTGGGATTTCCCCATTTCATGGTTGTTGAGTCATCAGAATAAGCAATTAGGAAATAAGTATAAGGCGGACTGGGTGGTGCCCACGACAAAATCACCTGTCCGGCCCCTGAACCAACTGAGGCGGCAAAATTGGCTGGCACTCCAGGCTTAGTATCAGTACAAACCGGAGCAGAAACACCCGCTCCTAAAACTGCACCTCCTCCCGAAACTGATGTGGGAGTTGGTGTCGGACTAGAGATTGGCTCCCCCCAAAAACCCAAGGTCAAATCAAAAACTGTTTCTTTATTTTGATAATTATCATCAGCATCAGAAGACATAAAAACTGTAAAATCGTAATCAAGATTTGCTCCGGGAGCAAAGATACCCATTCCAATTTTTTCCAGGCCATAAAAATCGGTCACCGACCCGCTCCAAATGACCGTCGTTCCTCTAACAATACTGATATGCATGACATTTTCCAAAATATTGACCGCTGAAGTTCTAGTTCCTTTAATCGCCATTTCCCGCGTTTCCAAACCGGAGTTTTTCAGATTAAGCGTTTTGGTTATCGACTTTCCCGGATACCAAAACCCATCAAGACTATTACTAAAAAACGGATCCACGCCAGATTTTGAACAAGCCGTTGGCGACGCCGGACAATCGATATTCAAGTCCGCCGCCAGGGTTAAAGTAGGGAAAAGCAAAATGAAAGAAAAAAACAAAAGTGTTGTCAGAAGAAATTTAAATTTATTTCGACAGAAACAAGCTTGCTTATTCATAATTAATCATTTTCTCTAAAATTTTTTGATTATTGTTTTGATCCGTCAAAGTTATTTTCAACTTGATTTCTTTTATTCCCGAATGATAAACACAAGTGCCTCCCGAAGAACAAGTTCCCAAAGTAAAACCTTCTTTAGTAATCTCATTTTGGCCCTCGATTTTAATGGTCCCTACAATCCCTTGAGAAACACCATTAGTTTTATAACTAATTTCGTAGTTTAATTGATTAAACTGGCCCACATCTTCCACTTTAAAGCCAACTGCAGCTTTGTTTTTCTGTAAATAAAAATCAACCACTGGCTCTACTTCCGGATCTTTCCAACCGCCAATCCCGTTTGGTTCTCGTTTAAATGATTTACCTCCGCTGGTATTAATTTTATAAGTAAATGAGTCGATTAACATTCCACCCAAATCAATGGTGGCGTTATAAAGTCTAACAGTATCCCCGCCTGTATTATTAAGCTCAAAGTCCCCATCGCCATTTCGATAAACGGTCAAAATTCCACCGGCAGGAATAACTGTTTCGCCACCATCCAGAGGACTACCATTATTGTCAGAGTTTGAAGCACTAATTACTAATTCATGGGTATCAGAAGCACCATAAAGCACCCAACCGTTTACATCAATTGGGAATGCGGAATTATTATAAAGTCTCACCCATTCACCTCCTGGTTTTAGAGCATCATCATATCCTGTGGGATCAGGCAAAAATTCATTTAAAACTACCCCAAAATCAACTGGATCGGCTTGAACAGTAAGATTAATTTCTTTTGGCGTTTCGCTGTTTCCAACTTCATCTTCTGAAAAATACTCAAGCAAATTATCACCAACCGGTAAACTAAAGGTTCCAGAATAAGTGTTGGATGTTGACCAATTATCAGTTGAATAATAAGTGGTAGAGTTGTCTGAACCGCTGCCGTCATGAGAAGAAAAACTAAAGTCAGTCGTTGTCGCAGCTGAATTAGTGGCGGCGCAAACTTTAACATCATCCAGGTAACCCCAAGTCTTATAACCCTCATAGGGCTGAGTAACTTTAAACTCTATTTCGATATCTTTTCCTTCTAAACCATTTAATTGATAAG
>Ga0210057_1001691_pt1 | contig 32933 bp, 36 predicted proteins | sample CryGeyCG2114_010_2_FD_183968 | JGI IMG/M metagenome (GOLD analysis project Ga0210057, IMG submission 183968) | Groundwater microbial communities from aquifer - Crystal Geyser CG10_big_fil_rev_8/21/14_0.10 (SPAdes) (version 2) | ecosystem: Environmental > Aquatic > Deep subsurface > Groundwater ... | reverse complement strand
GATAATTTGGTTTCCATCTGGATGTCCAGAAATGAATCCTGTTGAAGAATGCTGGAGACAAACCAAAGGAGAAGTTAATGGTGGTAGAATTCATGAAAGTTTTGAAAGGATGGTGAAAGAACTAAGATACTTTATGAAATATACTGAATTCAAGCAGAATATGGGGAAATATTTACGTCCTTAACTATAGTTATTATGCAAGAAGATTAAATCTAGATGGAACATATAATCCTCAGGGAGAATTAATATTTTTTTCTTTAGATGAAGTAAATCATAAAGTTGAAAAAGTGAAAGTTGTTGGAAAACTTAGAAGAACGGTTGATTTCAAAAAATAAAAAATAAAAAAGTATTCTATTTAAAAAAGTATGAAGAATGTTTGCTTTGATAGGAGGTTTTGATTGTCCAAATTATTTGTAAGATGTATAAATATTGCAGATACTCCAAGTAAATAATAACTTTAACTTATTCTAAGTTAATTTTATCACCTTTTTTTCTTATCATCAATTACATTCAAAATTTTTCCATTAATCCTCGTCATCACCGAAGAAATTCAAACGGAGTGGAATTTCTGAGTCATAAATAAGCGAGCGAAAGCGAACGCTATTCTTAAAAACTATTCTCAATTAACTTTATTATGAAAAACAAAAAAGGAGATGCTTTAAATATTCTATATCGATATATAATTTTATTATTGATAGCAATTCCAGGCATTTCTATTTTTTATTTTCTATTTACCTCATTAACAATTTATCCTGTTTATTACTTAGTTCAAATTTATTCTAAAGCAACACTGTATGGAAACTTGATAACTCTATCAAACAACATTTCTTTGGAAATAGTTGGGGCTTGTGTCGCTGGTTCAGCTTACTTGCTTTTAACAATCCTTAATTTATCTACCTCTAACATAAAACTAAAAAAGAGAATTCTCATGCTCCTGTCATCATATTTTATTTTTTTAATTTTTAATATAATCAGGATCGTATTTCTCGGATATCTAGTATTTATTGGATCCGCTTACTTTGACATTGTTCATTCAGTTTTATGGTATGGAATAAGCACCATTTTCGTTGTTGCATTATGGTTTGCTCAAATTCATTATTTCAAAGTCAATTCAATTCCGATCTATTCAGACATAAAATTCCTTTATAAAAATTCTACTTTATTAAAATAATGAATTTGAACTTTTTTTAGTTTCATTCAAAACATTAGAGTCTTTTAAAACTTCGACAACATATCTTTCTGTTCCCTCAAGTATCTTACAGTCTTTTACATAAATTTTATAACATGATGGACCATACTGTTCGATCATAGTTTCATTTCCATATTGAATATCAACAATAGTATATCTTCCTTGGCTATCACAAGTTGCATTAGGATCTATTATTGCCTTAATTTTAACAGCATTAAGAATTTGCACCATATTTGCGATTGCAATCACTCCCTTTCCTCCACAACCAAATTCATCTGTATTATTTAAGACCAACATTTCCCTTTTATTCATTTCACCCTCAAATTCTATTTTTTGAAGTTCTCTTGGGTCCGTTCTAAGATAAACATTATAATTGATTTTTTTTGTGTTATCATAAATAACAAAAGAGGTATGATAAAAAGATAATTTTCCATCTTTAATGATGTCATAATTAAATCCCCCATCATTAAATTTATTTAAAGATTGATTAAACATATAAAATGATAAAACCCCGACTATCCCCACAAAAGAAAGTATTAAAATCCAAGTCAAAATCTTATTATATTTCTTATCCTCTGCTTCTTTCAAATCATCCTTTTCCGGAGTTCCATTGACGACAGGTGGAGTCGTTTCTTCAATTTCCTCTTCTTCATCCATAAATTATTCAATTCATAATCCCTTTTAAGTGTTATTATATTCGGATATTTATAAGATTATTTTACTCCAAGAATATTAAAAAGCGCTTCATCAGAAAGCATAGACAGATCAGATTCCTTCCCCTCAATGATCAAGCAGTTTTGCTCTTGTCTTATTGAATTAGTTTCATTCACTTTGATGATAATAAAATTATCACTGCACGATTTAACTATCATATCTTGAGGACAATCTTTCTCAACAAAACATGCTTCTTGAATTCTCTCGACATATGGATTAAGGTTCGTCGCTAAATCACCAAGAGCAAAATCGTTTCCTGTAGAATAATATAAAGGTTTGCTATAATAATTATTTATTGGATTAATGACGCCCTTCTCATAACTGACTGTATTCGTCTGCTTTGGATTAAACTGAAATATGTAATTCACTCCATTTATATTGCTTGTCCAATAGCCGTTTGAATACTCAAATTTATAATTATTATAATCCACCTTTGTCGTCGATGTTGAACCGGACCCGCCTTGACCCGATGAAGTAAATGCATATCCGAGCGTGCTTAAAAGCATTAAAAATACAAAAACTCCTCCGATGATATAAGCGCTTCGTCTTTTCTTTTTATCTGCATCTGTCTTAGACATCAATTTTCTCATTAAAATGAACTTATTTGCTCATTTAAATATTTTTTCAAATCTCTACTTCTTTTAAAAAATAATAAAATTAGATTAGTATAAAGAAAAAAAATAAAATAAAAAAAGAAAAAAAAGTTTATTATTGACCTAACAACCGCTTAAGCAGACATCAGTACCTGTAACTCCTACAGTCCAGATATAAGCATTACCAGCAGTAGTAGCAACCGTTTCCGGTTCATTTACTAATCTGTCAGTAGCAGCTTTTGTATCATCAGCACTGTATCCAGCAGCGATTAAAGCAATCTTTCCTGTTGAGAATTTATCAGCAACAATTTGGATCAAGTATTTGTTTTCACCAACACTTGTTTTAGCGACCCAGTCGCTTCCACATGTTCCAGATGTAACACCTAAAGCTTCAGCAGTAGCAGTGTTTACACATGATCCTCCAACTAGAATGACATTCTTGTCTTTCCATTGGTCTTTTTCAGAATCCATATAAACCATATTTCCTGCCTCTCCTGTTGATGAACTACTAGCTTCAGACAAATATGCCTCAGCGTAAGTTTCAGAATCTCCAGTAGGATAGTAAATCTCTACATAGTCTTCATTAGGTTTTGTGTAATGAATAATTCTTGAAGCAACATCATCTTTGATGTATGTTTCATATGAACTTGTCTCACCTAATTCTAAACCAGCATTCTGTATATTATTGATTGCAACGCCACCGCTTACAGCACCATTGACTTGTGATATTTGTAAATTATTATCACTTGTATCATCAATAGTTATGTTAAAAGCATCGCCAGCAGCAACATTATCATCTTTATCTTCATCAAAGAAGTGCATTCCATAAGACGCCATACCATATCCAGCAGTAGCAGTAGAATTTGGAGTGTATTCTTCTCCAGAACCAACACTATCAGTATCATTTATTTGGAAAGCTCCAGGTGTATTTGCAGATCCAGATATAACAGGGTAAGGAAGTTGTATCTTTAATCCTCCAGCAGTATATATCGTGCTAAAGTTTACATTTGAAGATGCAGTAAATAATGCAGTCTCATTTCCTCCTGCAGTATATTGGACACTTGTGATAGTAAATGTAACATCTCCTATGTCACAATCATCACCAGCAATTTTTCCTCCACAAACTTCTACCCAATCATTAACAGCACCAGAATACTTATCAATTGTAGTTTCATTTCTATTATCTCCTGAGTCATAAGCAATCTTAGCTCTTAACAAGTAAGATTCAGAATCAGTAGTTGTAGCATATGAAGCAACAAAATACTTATGATAATCTGCACCACTCTGCTTCTCATAGTATTTTAGAGTTGTATTTCCAGATGTAGCTAGTCTATCATCAGACGCCTTTCCTATTCCAACTAAATCTCCAGTAGCATTTGCATACAATATATCAAAATTAACATTTCCATCTTTAATTGGAAGAGATAATTCAATATTTGTACCCGAATCTCTTTCTACAATGATTTTCTCTTCTTCATTTCTCTTTAAGTCATTCATAGAAAACTTAACTGCTTTAAACCCAGGCATAGTTAAATCAACAACTGGAGAAACGAAAGCTTCATCATCCGTCTTCCATTCTATTTCGATTTTATCTACCTTTATGGTTGTTGCAGTACCAGACCCATTGTATACCCATCCTTTAAGTCCAGTGATTGTATCATCGTTAAGCTTTATATCGCTTCCTGAAGTTATCTCTAATTTTCCAGTACCAATACTGAACGAAACACTTCCTGTTTCTCCAGATACTTCAAGTTTGCTGATATCTCTAACTCCTATAAATGAACCATCAGAAAGTTTGTGAGTTTCTCCTTTTGAGAGTTTATCATTTCCAGGAACAACAACACCATCAACAGTGAATTTAACTTCATCGTTGTCAATAAATGCTATTCCAACCTCATGACCTCCCACAGTAGCAGTTTCTCCTTCAGATACACTTCCAACTTCAGCAGAATCAAGTAAAGTTAGTTTCCCTAAGAAACCAGCACTACCTCCGCTAACATCAAAGTCAGATACGTAATATTCTTTTCCAAGAAGAGGGATTACGCTTGTTTCAATATCTTCAGCTTCTCCGCTTACAACATCTGATTCTGGATCTGATGTAAATTGTAAAGTGTAATTCATAACCCATGTACTAGACGGAATCTGGAATCCAATAACTGGTGTCTTATCACTAAGCCCAGCAGCTTCTTCATAATCAGAATCTCTAAAATGTTTTAATTCAGGTTTTCCTAAAATAATAGTTTGTTCATAATCGTAAGTATCACTATCAGAAGCAGAATAAGTTCCATCTGCTAATAATATACTTAAATCATCATTATTTATAGTTCCTGTTAAAACAGCCCATGTGTTATTTATATTCAGATGATCACTACTTTTTCCTATCATAACACTATCACCGGTCGGAGTTCCTCCGCTAGTTGGTACTTTGTCTGCTAAATAGCTCGATATACTATTTGCAGCAGTTAAATCCGCAGATGGCGGAGCACTAGCACCATATACAATAGCTGGAGTAGATGACGTGAATCCTGTTGGGAAATTTGCAGCAGCTGCAAAACCCGCAGTACTTCCAATCATTACAGCGCCCGTTAATATTGCCGATATTTTTCGAAAGTTAAACATTTTTTTAATAACCTCCTTTCACCTTTATGAGTATTGCCCAAAAGGCAACCCAGTACGGTTAATACTGTGTAAATATAAAAATCAAATTTTCTTTATAAAGGGTATAGGTTTAACCCTAAAAACACCCCTTTTTATCAATTTTCCCCATATTTATTTATAAATATAGCGATACCATTAAATAGTGAAATATACCTTACCTACATATCGAACGAAAGGTTTATTAATATATGGTACATTATTATAATATATATTATTTGATAACCAATAACTCTATAATATATATTACAGATATATAAATAAATAAAACCCCTATTCAAAATTTATTAAAATGGCGTCGAAGATAAGAGAAATCACAATTACACAGTCAAAGGGTGCCTTTTCTATATTTAGAAGACAAGAGTCAGGTAAAGAAGACTATGATTTTTCCGGAGTATTAGCATTAAGACAATTATTGAGTAATGAGAAAGCAAGAATACTTCATGTCATTAAAACCCAGAACCCGTCTTCAATATATGACCTCGCTAAAAAGTTAAGTCGCAGTTTCAAATCAGTAAACGACGACATAAAACTTCTCGAGCGTTTCGGTCTTGTTGAATTATCTCAGGAAAAAACAAAAAATCGAATTCGCCATAAACCCAAACTAGTTAGCGATCATATTACTATTAATCTTAAGATATAACTATTTAGTATAAATTCTCATATCAATTTTTAGGTCATCTTTCACATTCTTTGTCGGTCCCAAAAAACTCCTTGACGTATTTCCGTAACTGATATTGACTAATGTTTCTCCATCATCAATAATAGCTAGAGAATAACCTACCATTCCTCCCCTATCATCCGAACTCCAACTCGAGTTCATTATTCCAGTAAGTTCCCTCTCCAAAACCTCACAGCTATCTTTAGAATCATAGCACTTCTTTCCTTGAGAACAGTCTTTTATTAAATGAACAATATTCCTATAATCATATTGCGACGTAAGTGCACATTTCGTCGTATACTGTTTCATGGCTGAAATAAAGCTATCCACCTCATAACTTTCAATCTCTTTCTCACCTTTTTTGTTTACCGAAAAAGCTAAGAAAACGAGTATTATTATCATGACTAGCACAATAATTAAAACAAAACCCACCATTTCCTCCTGCCCCCTTCTTTTATAAACCCTCACTTTTTTCATTTTGCTATCTCCTTATTTTCGTATCTTATTTTAATTTTGGCAAGCTCACATACCTCAATATTTTTCGTCTCTTCCCTATTATAGATATCTTTTCTGCATAAAGCGACATAGTTTGTAACATAACTTTTTTTGTTGACTTTTTCATTATATATTGTTATATCTCTACAATTAGGATAATTCTGGAAAGAACATGTAACATTTGACAATAGTTTGGGATAAATTTTCTCTATTTGAATTTCTGCAACTCCCCAAAAATCACCATAATTCTTTGATTGATCTTTTAGGATCATTAATTTGTCAAAATCTACACAATCAACCTCTCCATCCCTAAATGACCGCCCGCATGAAAATTCAGGAGAATTCGCAAGTTTTGAAATTAATTTTCTTGCATTTTGTTCTTCAAGTTCAGTTGCCTTAGCCCTAAGATTACTCACTTGATAAACCATAAAGAACATTCCGATTAAAACAAAGAATATCATAATTGCAATTAACATGAACGCCATCTGTTGAATTTTTAATTGACCCAATCTTCTACCAAAGACCGCATATTCCGCTATTTCCATTTTTTACCTCCAATTCCTTTACTTGCATTGACATTTGACTTAATGATCTTGAACTTGAATATGTAGAAACAGAAATTCCAAGCGTTCCCAAATCCGGCGCCATATTATTCTGACATCCTCTAAGGTTCAAGAAAATAGCTTTTTTCTCATATATTGTATTAAGTTGCTCCATTCTTTTCATAAGTCGCTTTATCTGACATTCATAATAATCTTTATCACTAAAAACAGCGCCATAAATCAAATTTCCATCAAAATACAACTCCTCTCCGTCTTTCACAACATATCCTTGATCATATTTAACAACGACATCACAATTTCTATCACTTGAAAAACAAATTCTTTTCGCTTTCGATGAACAATCAGGATTTATCTTAAAATTATCTTGCGATAATCTCCGTAAATCACTTTTTATTTCTGAAGGTGGATCGACAAAACAAAATTCATCGTCTTCACTTGTAATTATTATCATATCTGCAACTTTATATGGATAATCAAACGGCATAATAAATAAATAAAATTTCTTTCCTTCTATCTCTTTCTCTGAAAAAATATACTTATTCTGAAAACTCACACTATCACTCTGTTCACTAAATTTTCCTAAAGACTCATGCGCAGTGCTTATCGATTGAGATCCAAAGTTTCCATAATCGTCACATTCGAAATCTAGCCTACTTCTAGATGGTGTTTCTATAAAATTTGATGAACCACTCTCAATTCCAATCTCAAAAGGATTGAGTAATGTGCCAAGTTCTTTAGAAGAAGCAGTATCTATTTCATTATTTTTAAGTCCTATAAATTTTTGAGCCATAAAAAAAGCAAATGCAAGTATTATGACCCCTGCCATTATCGCAAACATCCAACCAAAAGAAATATCTAGATAACCTCTTTTCTCCATTTTAGTTCGCCTTTTTTATGATTACGAGTGAACTTCCCTCAACTCTATTTAATGTCACACTTAATTTTCCATCGACAGTATCAATGCAATAAGGATTTGTCGTTTTTGTAATTTCATCTAAGTTTATATTATCCATAGTCACAGAATCAACTCCCACACTTGATTTTTCTGGATAAAAATACATATTTTGTCCGTCTCCAGAATAGAACCCCATTGTCGAATATATTTCTGTACTGCCTCTTCCCCGAACACAACCCCTTCCAGAAGTGACCCCACAATTATAATCAATAAAACAAATTTTATCGATTCCTTTCGGAAAAGAATATTCTCCTAAAGAATCGTAATTTCCCCCAGAATTTTTGTGCATATCATTAATATCATCTTGAAAATCTTTAATTGAAGTATTCACTTTTATGAATTTTTGAGTATTAAGAACTTTTATTATTGCATAAAATGCCAGCGCCATAAAAATAATTATTAACAGAATAGAAAAAATCATCCCAAAAGATAATTCCATCGCACCGATTTTCTTAATTCTTTTCCCTCTTTTCATTTTTTTCTCCAGGGTCTTTTTCTAAAAGAGCCCCCCGTTTTTTCTCCAGGGTCTTTTTCTAAAAGAGCCCCCCGTTTTTTCTCCAGGGTCTTTTTCTAAAAGAGCCTTTTTCATTAACAATGATAGAATTAATTACTTATAAATTATTCTTCCTCTTGATTCTGACTTAAAATAAATTTATGTAGCAGGAGCACTTACCGCATTAGCAAAAGGCCGAGCAACAATACTGCACTGGTTAGGATTTGGCTGATTTCCAAACTCATCAGAACATTTTATATAATAATTTGAATTTATGTTCCAATCCGTCGAGTGCTGATTTTCGTCTGATGTAGAAGAAGTCATCTTTGTTCCATCAGCATACAAATAATTACAAGATTCCTTTCCATAAACACATTCGCTGACTTCATTTGTGATAACTCTTAACTTATTATCTTCATCATGATAAATTCTCGTAACAATCGGCGCCTCATTATCTGACTCAACTCTAAACTGAACGGTTGTATTATCTGAATTTCCTCCTAAATCTATGCACTTCAAGAAATATTTATAATTTCCTTCAGGTAAATGCAATTCCTGCTTATGTGCAACACTGTTGTAATTCAAATCAGAGAAAAATAATATGAACGAATCTGTTGCCCCCGTTGTTGAATAATAACAATTTGATTGCCCTTCATTAAATCCCGCGAAAGTTTCTGCTTCAAGATCGACTTTTATAACATTTGTAGAATCCCTTATTGTTTCATTTGGAGAAACGTCTGTAATCAACAATGGTTGCGAACCTTTAACAGTAAAAATATAACTCTGAAGATTTGGATTTCTGTCTGCTTCAGGCGCTTGTGGCTGATCAAGACATCTAAAGTAATATTTATTTTCTTCTCTATCTTTAAGTCCAGTCAGTGTCGTTGAACACTTGTAAAGCATCTGCGCATTCATCTCAAACACCGAGGAAGAACACTTCATTGTATTAGCCATTGTTTTATATTCTCTATCCACAAAATCCCACCTGCAAGTTGCTGGCTCGTTTACATAAACTTCTAAAGGAAGAGAAGATGTATTATATGCAACTGGCATTCCATTTATCAAATTAGTGCTAACAATTTGTGCAGGAGTTGTGTCAGGTCCTTTCTCAACACAGAATTGGAATACAAACTCTCCTTCATTTTGATTTCCGTTCGCATCTTGACACGAAACATAAAGTTCATAATCCGCGTCGTTATTTATTGTAATCTCTTCTCCATTACTGCTCGGTCCAGGCAAACTCAAAATTTGAGTATGATTTCTTAGAAGCAAACTATTTCCTCCAAAGAAGAATTTCATTTCATCAAACGGTTTAACTTTTCCGTCGGAATTTCTTACATAATCAATCTTACATTTTGCCGGTTCGTTTGTTGTAACTCCAAACTTAAACGGAGTAAACGCTTTAACACAACCCGTTTTTGTCTCAGTTGATTTTATGAACGTTCCTCTATTCGGCGGATTCTTTGTGTTGTCTGGAGTATATTTATATCCAGGTGATAAAACGCTCGTCCAAGGTTCAACGATTGGTGGATCAACATCTTTTCTATTTATCCAAACACATTCTTGATTATCAGTTCCTGCGTTGACTAATTCACATCCTTGTCCAAGAGATTTACATTGATATTCGCTGCAAGGAAGTATGCTTTGTTTATTGCATTGCTCACAATATTGTCCACCCGTCGGCGCATCCCATGGTAAACATTCAAACCTAACCGTTTCAGATTTTTCTTTTTTATTCATAAGTAAAAATATTGCTATACCTACTGCTGCTCCTGCAGCTAGCCCCCATCCCATTCCTGCAATGTTACCAACGAATCTTCCAACTAGAACTCCCGCCCCAATTGCTGCCGTTGCTGCATTTCTTGTCGTTTCGCTGTCCGTTAAAAATCCAGCCGCAAAATAAGTTATACCTGCAGCTGTTAATCCCCAAGATGCACTCGAAACAAGATTATCCATCATCAAACCATTTGTCATTGAAGTTGCTCCAGGTTTAGGAATATATTCTTCCTTAACTGGATCCCATGTTGCTTCTTCTCCGAAACCATATATATTTCCAACAGAATTCCATAATCCTCCAGTTTCAGCCTTTGTGGGTTCTTGCTTAGTTATATCCTTTCCTCCATTGGTTTCATCATTCAATGAAAAATCACTAGGTGGCTCTTTAGATCCACCATATTTTATTTGCGGAGCAGGATATGGTGCGCTCGAAGGTAAACTGCTAATCTGAGTACCAACGAGTGGGCCTTCTATTCTTCCTGCAGGACTTGAAATTTCTGTACCAACGCCAGCAATCTTCCAACTTTCTGAACTCTGAAGAGGAATTGATGAAGGAATTCCATCTCGTGGATCTACATCTTGTCCACCAACAATACCAAAACTTAAAGAAATCAAATAAGCAATCGCAACAGTCGCAACTATTAAAGTTATAATTTCACTCCCAGCGATTAATTTTAATCCTCTTTTATTTCTTTTTATCATTTTAATTTTTTATTGTCTAATTTTTTTAATTCTTTTTTTAATTGTGGGATTTTATTTTGTATTACGTCCCAAAGAAGTATAGGATTTATTTTAAAGTAAGCATGACTAATAACATTTCTAAAATCAATAAAACTTTTTATTTCTGTCTTATAATCTCCCCATAAATTAGGTGGAATTTTTTTTAATGATTCTCCGATTATTTGCATTCTCATACCATTAGAATCAATCGCATCTTGATTTCTCGAAAACGAATTAATATCTGATCCTCTAACCGAATTCTCTATATTCTCAATTGCCCTTTCAATGTCTTTAAGCCACAAATTATATTTTGACATATTCCACCTCTTTTTTAACATGTTCAAGCTCCGGTTTCAAATCACTTTCAATAACTAAATCAACTTTTCTTTTCGTAATTTTCTCAAGGAAGTAATGCGTTTTCATATAAGTATCAAAACTGATTTCATTAAATTCAACAAGTAAATCTACATCACTTTTTTCATTTTGCTTATTTTTTACAAATGAACCAAAAAGTCCTATTTTACTTATACCGATTTTTCTAAGAGTTTCCTTTTCTTTCTCTATACTTTTAATTATTTGAGTTTTTGTTATCATTTTAATCCTCTTTTATTTCGTTTTATCATTTTGATTTGCTTCATTTTCAGTTATTATTCTATATCCGGTATTATATCCTTGAACATTGATGAAGTTTTTATTATTTCCACAATCTCCTATCGCTGTACACATATTGTTTTGAGTTAATTCCCACGAACTTTCTAAACATTCACAATTCTCTACACATTTCCACTTTCCGCCAAGCGCTTTCTTTTCATATTTAACAACACATTCTTTATTCGCCATTGTGCAAAGTGATTGTGCATCTCCTTCCTCCCAAAAATTAAATCCAGGCGCAATTAATGGTAAACAAGCTCCAGTCTCACTTCCAACACTCTTATCTCTTAAATTCGCTTCATCAACAGGATCTCCAATTGCATTTCCAGTTATGCCACTTCCAGATGTTGTAGTTGTCGTCGTACTTGTGAATGGTTGAGAATTTGCCGTGCTCGGAAATGCTTCTCTAGCTTTTACATCCGACGCCGCTTCTTGTCTCGGTGCATTTATTTCTAATCCAGGATACCATTTACAATCTCTTGCATCAATATTTTCACAGTCTAATTTATTGACTTGAGCAAAACAATCTTGCCATTTATTTGGCCTGCACGCCGCAACTTTATAATCATTCACACTACTCTGAATACAAATTTCTTGTCTAAAATCTGAACAAGGCTCGACGGTAACTTCTCCATTATAACAAAGCATTCTAAAATGCCTGCTTCCCGGAAGACTTTTACCAATTCCTTTTGCATTATAACACCACGTCTCTCCATGCTGATAATGTTCATTTTCAAAATCACAAGACAAATCTCTACAAACATAATCTCCATATTTCGGTCGAGACGAATCTTGACTTTGGCTGTATGCTTTACAAGTTGAACCTAAAAAATAATCACAATTTCCACACGACGCACCCTGAACTCCAGTATTAGCAGAATTAGGATTACAACTTTCTTCTATTGGAACAACCTTACTCCAATAAAGAGTATCATCAGCACCACCATCAACTTTTGAAGCATCATAAATATTAGCTAAATTCCCACACGTATCAACAAAATAAACTTCATCTCTACCTTCAACACAAGTCGTTTTCTCACTCTTACCGCAAGATGTTCCTAAACTTTCGTCAGAACACAAAAACCCCGGATGAAAACTGACCGTTGAATTATCATCGATATTATCCGTTCCTTTAAGATCGTTGCATTCTTTTTGTGTCACAAATTTACATGTTATATCAAATTCTTTTTCATAAACGCAAGCGCCTTTTACATCTGAAGTAGCTGATGCAATACATTCGACTTCGTTAGTGATATCACGTCTATAATTTGTTTCAAGTCCATAAAGTTTTGAAAGCCGTTTACATCTTGTCTGAGTAACAAATGCCGCCTGATCATTTAATAAACAACATCCTAAATTACACTGAGGTGGAAGTCCATTCACCGCATCTTTCCAAACTCCTCCTTCTATATCACAAACTTTCTCAGGAGTATTTTCACTACATGTTCCTTCATTTGAATCAATACAATATCCCATTCTGCAATATGATGCAGCCGCACATGATGTTGGTGTACTTCTAAGTTCACCGCTCGTATCGCATTCAGATTGCGGCGCGTTTTGACACCATGCACCCGTCTTTGTTTTTTCACAACAATATGAAACTTCTTGACTTGATACAATAATTGACGAATATAAAAAAGCGATAGCTAAAATTAGAAATATTCCTAAAATAAAACCTCTTTTTCTCATTCCCATTTTATTTTTTCAAACTCCTTAAATGAATTAAAATCGAAACCATTAGTCCGAATGCAGATATAATCATCTGATTTAAACTGAAACATTGAGTATTTACTACAATCAAAGATAGATAAATGAGTATAAAAAAATTCAGTAGATTTCCAAGCCATGTTAACAATTCTTACTCCATTATTTTATTAAAATTTTAATTATCCCATAAATGAGAATTATGATCGCGATTATCCCTAATGCCCATAAAATATAATCCATCCAATTTATTTTTTTCACACTCTTTTTCCTCATTTTTTCATTTCCTTTTTTTAATTTTTCTCCAGGGTCTTTTTCTAAAAGAGCCTTTTTCATGCTCCTATTCCATATCCAGGTGGCCAAGCAACACTTCTCGACGCAAACTGAAATTTACTTTCTGGATTGTTTCTATCTGTTAAAATATAAATCGTCGTCCCGTCGCCCTCTTTGTATTTCTCCACCTTAAGGTCAGGATAGATATTCATGTATGTTGTCGTTTCCGCATCCCCATATTTTGTTTCATATTCGAGGATGCTTGAAGCAATACCTATATGTTCATAAAGATTATTATTCAAAACTATCTCTAATCTATCGATCGTCGACGTCTCATCACCTTTTTTAATAGTGAGTTCTCTATTGAAAGTAACTAAAATTCTTTGAGGCAATAGTTCTGCGCTCGTCACATTTTTTTTCACAATGTTTATTGAATAGCCCTCATTTTCATATTGTGCTATAAGATCATTAAAACAAGAATTTTCTTCCTCTTTGATTCCTTTAACTATTTCATCAGCAACTTGTTTAAAGAGCAATGGTTGTTGCATCACACATGTTTTATAATATTCATTTGTATAACATAAATATTCAATCTTACTTCCTTTATACTCGTAAAATAACTCCGGCTCTAAATAACCTCCTTGATTAGAAAGATTAACGACGACTTCACTGACTTTGTCTTCCAAACAATTTTGAATAAAACTTTGTGGAGATACTTTATTTCCGCCAGTTATATCTTTTATATTCGGCCAAAACATATAGAATAAAATCGCAGCAAAAACGACTATCACAGCTATTATGATAAATATTGTAACTTGTCCCTTACGATGCAATATTCCCTCTTTTCCAATCATTTTATTTTAACGAATACACAATTTATAAACTTTTTATTTAGTTATATGATGCTTCCGGATAAACTTTTATAGCGCAATCGCCATTTATATTTCCGAAAACATCTTTGCATTTTATGAAGTAAGTAATCCCGCTGTTCCACGGAGCGCTATGTTTTGTATCAAATACATTTGTCATCCTGTTCACAGTGTCGTCGCCTAAATTAAAATCACATCTATTATTTGTATACGAACAAGCTGCTTCTTCATCTGTAATAATTTCTAAACCATTTCTATATAAAACTCTCACAACTTGTGGTGGTTCGTCATCAATTCTCACACTAAACGTAGTATTTGCATATGCGACTTCACCAGCAGTATCTCTGCACTTAAAAAATAATTGATGATTTCCTTCTAAATATTGCAGTCCTCTTTGAGTATGGGTTGAAGCTAAAGTATTAAAGAACTCAATCATTCCAGTATCCACTCCGCTCTGACTAAAAGCGCAGGAAGATACTCCATTATTTCCACCACCAGTTGTCCTAAGTTCAAGATCAACCAATATTTGAGGAGTATAACCTGAAACAATTTCTCCTTTTGGTTTTACAACTTCAATTTGTAATAAATTCTCAACAATATTTAGAGTGTAAGAATATCCATCATTTGTATTTCTACTCTCCCCAGGTTTAGGAGTGTATTCCTCATAATCAAGCCAAGGTTGATCTCTGCATTTTATGAAATAAGAATTCTCTCCTCTCGTAAGTCCGTTTAAAGTAGTATAACAGCTATATCCCAAAGATGAAACTTCATCTACAAATTCAGAACAATTTAAACCAAAACTCATTTCATCATAAGGAACATTTCCAACAGACGCAAGTTCGTATTTACATTCTGCTGGCTCATTCAAGTTAACGATTAAAGTTACATTTTGAGTGTTATGATTCAATTGCGCGCCATCTTGAGGATAAATAGAAGTGATTCTTGGCGGAGTTAAATCCGGACCTTCTTCGACGCAGAAATCAACTAAATAATCTCGAGTATTGATATTTCCTTGTATATCTTGACATTTTATATAAAACTTTGTCGCGCCAATTCTATCTCTTATATCTCCTTCAAGATCTCTTACATCAAGACTGCTCAAACTCGGCATCTTTATATCCAGGGTATGATTAAATAAATATAATGTGGTGTCGATATCAGTAAACTCCATTTCTTCATATTGCGTTCCACTCACTGTCGAAAGTTTACACTGCGCAACTTCATCAGTTGTAAGAGTGAATTCAACATTTGTAAATTCAGGTATACATGCACCATCGTCTCTTCTGACTTTAACATGTTCATTTTCAACTTCATCTTCAAATCTATATCCTTCATCAACTACTCCCGATTTTATGAATGGAGGAGAATGATCATTTGCATTTATCTCTTCACATCTTGCATCTTTAGTATCGTCATTTACAATCCTACACGCCGTTCCTAAACTTTCACATCTATATTTACTACAAGGATACATTTCAGAATCAACATTACATTCACCGCATTTATCACCGCCGACAGGAGGTTGCCACGCCAGACATTTAAATTCAACGGGGATTTGTTTCGTTTCACCTATTCCTATTATTCTCATGATTACTGCAACTATTACAGCGACTACAACCGCCCATATTAATGCTGTCAATGCCACTCCAAGTCCTCCAGCTAAAAATCCTGCTCCACCACCAAATAAATTCGCTCCAATAAATCCTGATATTCCTCCAGCAATCATTCCTCCAGCAACTACTGCCATCGCTGCTTGCCCTTCAAGTCCAAATATTTTTGCAACAAAAAATCCAACTGTCGCTCCAGTTCCTATTCCACTAAATGCCGCCATAAATCCTCCAGCGCTAACTGCCGTCGCTGGTGTAGCTCCATTAATAGCGGTCATGCTATATGGAACAGGCGATCCCGCTGCTTGAAGACCCGGATTGAATGTCATTGCATATATCGGTGAACTAGCCGCAGCTCCAGCTCCAGCTGTTGAACTTCCCACTCCTAAAAATCCAATCACACTAGCAACAGTTCCAATACCTCCCGCATAAAGTCCAATTTGTCTAAGTAATGCTAAAGTTTTATTATTTTGATCAAGTTCATTTCCGTCAGAATCTCTAAGTGGAGTTCCAGTTGCATTTAGAATTTGATTTATATCTTTAGGTTTTGCATATAATCCTTCGATAACTTCGTCATATTCACTAATTTTATTTAAGTATTCTGAAGTCAGTCCAGGAGATCTTGATATACTATAACTTTGAGACAAATCGCCGACGTAATTTACACTCGCTCCGCAGTCTCCTATTGACATGCACAGATCATTCATCTTATCAGCAAAGCCAGCCTCAGTACATGCTTTGTTTGCTTTCCATACCCATCTTATTCTCGGACGACCATTCCTGAAATGAATTTCTTTGACTTTGACTGCAATGCAAGTTCTGCTCGCAAGAGAGCATAAATCTTGAGATAAAGTTCTTTGATCTGGAGCTAAATCAAAACCACGAGGGTATTTCGGAACACACATATCAAACTTGAATTTATCCGCAGCATCAACAGTTTTAACGAAACAATCTTCATTAGAATTACAATCTTGTATCATACTAGAAACTCCGCTAGCTCTAGATTCGTCACTATCTTCAACTCCGTCCCTAGAATTATAACTCAAACATTCAATTGCCTCATTTAATTTACATGAAGATACAGAAAATTCATCTCCATTTTCGCTTTCTATTTCACTTTGTACACATATTTGACCACGATAGTCTTGACAAGGCTCGATTTTCACTTTTCCATCAATGCAAATTCTTTTCCAGTGCCTGCTTCCGGGTGTATCTCTTCCTTCTCCAATCGCTCCGTCATACACACACCAACTTTCTCCATTCTTTCTATATCTATTTCCAGTCTGTTCGCTTGAAGGACAATTCATGTTTAAACATTGTAATGTTCCCGACGAAGATTCACCACATCTACTTCCTAAAAATCTATTACAATTACCGCAAGAATTAGACTCGGCATTTCCATTTTCAGATTCACTTCCGCAAGTATCAACTTTACTTACAACTGTATTCCAATAAGTCGGATCATCTTTTCTTGCTTCATCATAAATGTTTCCAACATTTCCGCAACTGTCTAAAAAATAAATTTCATCTCTTCCATCAACACATGTTGTGTCAGTTGTTTTTTCACATATTGTATTTAATTCTTCATTTGAACAGAGTTTACCTTGATATGAGGTTCCGCCATCTAATACACATTGTCGCGCCGATATAAACCTACACCTGTTTCCCTCTTCTTCTTCGACGGTAAATACACATGCCCCCTTCTCTTCAGTTTCAGCTTGGGCTAAACATTCATATTCTGTTTTTATATCTGATCTAAACGGATCTCCATTATATCTATCTCCAGCCATATATCTGCATGCCTGTTCCGTCGTAAAGATCGCTTCATCTCCTAAAACACAACATCCTTTGACACACGCATTATCCGGAATTTGTAGATCTATACAGCTCTCATCTCCGGGATTATCAGCCACAAATCTAACATTATCTCCATGACATTCTCCAAGAGTTGACATTGGACTGCAAGTTCCAAAGTGATCATCTATGCAACATCCAACTCTGCATCTTGCATCATTTTCGCACAATGTCGGCGAAATTGGCGAACTCGAACTGCAAATTCTTGAAACCTCTGTGCTGAGTATGTCCTGACAAATCGCTCCACTGTTTGTTAACGCGCAGCAATTCATCATCGGCTCACCAGTCAATTCTATATCATTTGATGGAGGTGTCAACGTGTTTCCAGGAATTAAATTATCACTATCACTTTGTGCAGAAACACTTGGAATTAAATCAGCTTCATTTATTGCAAAATTAATTATTTTTGAGAAAATATTTTCTCCATCTGTTTCTATGATTATTCCATCATTCAACACTGATTCAGATTCATGAATAGTATAAGCAAAAGCAAAAGTTGCAATTATTAAAATTGAAATTTCTAAAAATACTAAAAAGTGTTTATTATATCCCATTATCCAATTCCGGGAGGGATTCCACATCCCCTTACCGCAAATACAAATTCTTCATTTGTCGTTTTATGTTTAATTGAATAAATTGTAGAACTATCCTCTGCTCTGAATTTTTCTATATCATAATCAGGATACAAAACCATATAGCCAGTCTGCTCAAAATTACAAAACCAAGATTCTTGACTGATAATTTCTTGAACAACGCTTGAAAGATCATAAAATTTAGACATCTTCACGACCTTGATGTTCTCAAGTTTTCGTTTTTCTCCATCTTTACTTATGACGAATTCATTATTTATTTTTAGAATTACCCTGTCAGGAACTAGTTCAACATCAAAACTCAAATCATCGACTGAAATGTCGGCTGTAAAATCTTCTTTCTCAAGCTCATCATTAAGTTTAAGAAAACAATTTTTCAATTCTTCTTCAATATCATCATGAATTTCATTCTGAAGATGTCTTAGTAAAAGTGGCTCTTGATTTATGCACCTCTGATAATTGTTTATATTGTAGCATAAGTAGGCAACATCCTTTCCCCCATAATTTATTGTTAAATTGCTTTCAGCATATCCTCCTTGCGAAGAAATTTTGTTCAGCGATGCCGTCAAATCATCTTCTAAACATAGATCAACATAAGTTTCTGGATCAAAATTTGTTTTCTTTGAAATTTGGGGTTTTATATCACCCCTTAAAAGTAAAAATAATAAAATCAAGACAACGATTAAAACTCCTATTATTACAAACATCGTTACCTGACTTCTTTTATTTTTAGCATAATATTTCATTTTTTCCTTTTCATTTCTTCATACAGTAATTTAATTGCCTCTTCAATTGCATGAGATTTATTTCTGTAATATGAATTCTTCATTATTTCATCCAGAAGTTTTTCAGTTTTCTCATCAATAGTCGCCGATACTCTTGATTTTTCAGCCATTTTCCTCTTTTAATTGTAATACAAAATATATTTAGTAATAACAAATATATTTTATAACACTAAGTTTACTATGTATTACTAAATAATATATTAAATTCAACTATAAAAATGTTTTCATAAAAAATCTTAGAATTAAATTTGAGTTTTTCCTGCTAAATATAATTCGACATCAACTCCAAGACCTGCAAGTTGAATTAGATTGGGTTTTCTGGCAGGAAGCATATGGGCTTCATTAGCTGTATAATCGACAAGCGGTCCAATGTTTAGTCCAGCAAGTTGAATATCATTTAATGGTCCTTCTCCTCTTAACATCTTAGCCTCGTGCGCCATATTACAAAAAGGATCCCAATTCCATCGGTTAGCTTGCAACTCTTTTATCCGTGTTTCATCCTCAGGATGTTCTTGAAGATATTTTTCCTTTTCATCCCGCCCACCTCTTATCAAATCACATAAATAGGAAGTATGCTCTCTTTCTTCTCTCCCTACTTCAACAGAATCTTTTATCGCCTCATAAAATGTTTCCAAGAATTCATTGCCCATTACTCATAATGTTCGTTGAAGTTTAAATAGTTTTATGTAATCCACAAAAGAAATTATTTTTTAACTGATTGAGGATATTCATCTCTTAGAATCTTCAATAAGTCTTCTTTTATTTGATTTCCTGATTTATTTCTAAACCCACGGCCTTCAGAACCTTCATATTCGTAATAACCTCTGGAAAATCCGCTCATATATATTTCAATAACTTTTTCTTCATATTCGCGGGCTATATCTCCAATTTTGACTATGTCTTTTGAAACAAGTCTCAAGAATTCTTTATACGCCTTTTCATCTTCTTCATTCATTGAAAAGTTTATTTTTTTAAGTTAATAAATAAAATTATTGTCTAATATATACTCTTTAATTTAATCCTCAGTCTCAACTCTCGGCGCTAAAATAAATGTCAATTCCATCTTTTCGCCTTTATAGTCAATCCTCAAAGGATGTTCGCTAGCGAATTGCAGAATTGTTTTTTCAACAAGCTTTGCTCCTTTCATAAATTTTTGTAAATATTCTAAACTATATCTTGCCTTGCAGTTTTCAGCTTCCATCTTAACTTCGTCTCCGCTAAATTCACTTCTTGCAGAATTCAAACTTTTTGCTTCTACAATAAATTTCCCATCTTGGACTATAAAAGAACATGCATCACTTACAACATTACAATCATCTACCGCATCAATTATATCTACCGAATTTATTTCAACTTTTGCAGAAAATTCAAGATTCGGGACTTGCTTCTCTTCAGTATCGACTTCGATCAAAACTAAAGTAAAATTTCTTATAATTCTGTCGTGGATGCTTATCTCAAGTATATTGCTATTTTCTTTTTTTTCAAGAACCAGAATACTTTTACTGCCGCATCTCCTCAAAATAGCTTTTAAATTATCTAAATTGACACCAAGCGCTTCCTCTTTTACTTCAGCAATATATTGTGAAAAAGCAGACTTTGGAATTTTGAAACTCACAAGTGAAACGTTCGCCGGATCCATAGCTGTTATTGAAAGCCCATATTCACTAAACCGAATTTTAACTTCAGTTACAAGTTCACTTATGAGTTCTATACTTCTTGAAAGAAGCGCCGGATTTTCAAACTTAACTAACATTTTACAAAAACTTCTATATATCCTATTTTTTAAGTATTATTGTAGTCAAAATGGCTTAAATAAGCCACATACTCACTATCTTTATTTTTAACAATTTATTTAAACTTATCCATCAAACATCTCACGTAAAAGAGCATGGAACAAAACAATTCTTATAAAAGTCAAAATGAAAGCGAAGAGGTTTCACAAAAAGAAAAAAGAGTTAGAAATCTGACAGCTTTGTATTATTCTCGCCCGGAAATCCAAAAAGCGATGTATGAATTTTCCAAAAATCGAGAAATCGCTCCAAGGTTCTTTGAGGGATTTGGAAAAAGACCGGACGTTCTTCAGTATTACTCTGACATTTTTTCTCTTTCACAAAAAGGGGCGACATCATTTCATTGTAGCGAAGAATTATGGAGTGATCCACTTCAGATTGTAACTGGGATGAACGAAAAACAAGCAAACGAGCTTAGGATTGGATGGGATTTATTGATTGATATTGATTCAAAATATATTGATTACAGTAAAGTCTGTGCAAAGATAATAATAAAATTCTTGGAATTTCAGGGAATAAAAAATATCGGAATAAAATTTTCAGGGAGTAAGGGATTTCATATAATAGTGCCATGGAAAGCATTTCCAAAAATTGTTTTCGGTCAAAAGTCTTCAGAGATGTTTCCAGAGTGGCCAAGGATAATTTCAAGATATATTACTGAAAGAGTAAAAGATGGATTAGTAAAAGAACTTTCAAAACTAACGATAGGACCGACTTCAGCATATATAAAAGACCAAACCGTCTCACAACTTGTAATGCCAGATATAATTCTCGTCTCATCCAGACATTTATTCCGTATGCCATATTCCCTCCACGAAAAGACCGCTTTAGCAAGTATTGTTCTCGATAAAGATAAAATAATGGATTTTGATGTCCAAGATGCAAATCCACTCAAAGTCACAAAAGAAAAGATTTATCCATTTAATCCAGAAAATACGAAAGATGGCGAGGCCTCCCGTCTTTTAATGCAAGCACTCGATTGGTATAAAGATCAAAACATAAACGAAGACACACAAACGCAATCATCAAGAAACTTCGACTTCAAACCGATAAAACTTGAAAAAATTTCCGACGAGTTTTTTCCCCCTTCAATAAAACAGATTCTTCAGGGCGTACAAGATGGTCGCAAGCGCGCATTATTTATTTTGATAAATTTATTTAGGTCCATAGGGATGGAAAAAGATGAACTTGAAAAAAGAATTTACGATTGGAACAATAAAAATGAAGTCCAGCTTAAAACAGGTTACATAAAATCTCAATTAATGTGGTCTTACAGAAATAAGATTGTTCCCCCCCCAAATTTTGACAAATATTATTATCAAGGCATAGGCGTCATTCCGACACCCGAAGAAATACGACTAAGAAATCCTATTAATTACGTCCTTAAAAAATCAGAAATGCAAAATCAAAATCAAAATAAAGTTAAGAAAAAATAATTGTTATTAATCACAGGCTTCATCCCAAATTAAATTTTTTTGTGAGATTTTGTTTGTAATTTACTTGCCCACCCAAATTGAGTCCCACCCTAATACCAAACAAAATCTTTATTATAAATAAATTAATTTTTGTAATATGGGATGAAGCCTTAATCACATAAAATTTTATAAACCCTATTTCATTTTTTTATCCATGAAAAAGAAGGTGAAGAAGTTTCTTATCTTATCTGTTCTCGGACTTCTACTTGTTAATCTGACTTTTATTAGTGCAACGATTTTAGTTTTGAAGTACGGAAGAGTAACACTTAATCCTGGAGAAAAGTATACCGTTAATATTCCTTTTTTGGGGTTGTCTAAATCATCACAAATTTGCGGAACAGCTCAAACAACTTCAGGAAAAGAATTGAGTGGAGTAACCATCAACGTATACTATAAAGGAGAAAATAATATTTTAAGAACTGCAACAACTGATTCCCAAGGCGAGTATTGTTTAACTCTCCCCGAAGTCAAAACAAAAAAAGAATATGATATCAATATTTCTTTTGATAATGTAACTCAATCTGGAGAAGATATAAAATTAGGTAGCAATAATTATACTCTAGAATTTGATGATCATGATACTTTCAGTAAAACTTCAGACAAATTTGTGACCTTAAAAGGTAGAATTTACAATGAAAACGCATTGATAGAAAACGGTCGATTCGAGGCTAGTGTAAGATATTATCCATCAAACGGTTCTTCTAAGCAAGTTCAGGCTTCTCACACATATTACGTTAATATTGATCCCGAACAAGTTTACGAATTTCCTAATGATGAAATGAATGTGACTTGGACAATCCCGTCTGATGCTCAAACTGGTGAATATAGATTTTTGATGAAAACTTCTTTTAACGGAAAAGAACGAAGTAGTTTGTACTCGTATTTCACATTAACAGAATAATTTATTCAAAATCTTATCATAACAAATTTTAAAAACAACAAATAACTGTATCTATCATGAAAAAGAGTGTGTCAATGTTTGTAATTCTTACAGTCATATTTTTATTTATAATCTCTGCCAATTTAGTTCTAGCTCAAACTACGACGTCAGGCAACAATACGCCAGAGGCAAAAGTTTCAAAAGCATACACTTGTCTTGAAAATAAAGTCAAAGGAAAATGCGATACCTTGACGCTGGATCAACAAATTTTTTCAATACTTGCTTTAAAATACGATTCAAACATCCGTTCAGAATGTAAAATGTCATTAGTTGCCCAAGCAGACCTTTCAGCAAATAATAAACCTAAATGCTGGCCAAAAGATAGATGTGGAATTAAAACAACCGCCCAATCGATTCTCGCATTAAGTAGAATAAATGAAAACACGGATGACGCAGAGAGTTGGCTCATCTCTCAAAACACAACTCCAACAAATCTAAATTGGTATTTGCAAATAGAAAGCAATGAAGAGACAACTTGTTCAATTTCATACGGTCCAACTGGTCCAAATTACAATAACCAATTAATAATTGGAACAAATAAAAAAATCTCCGGCGATGCTGGTAGCTGTCTACCGATTGATACTGCTGGCGGAAGTTACTGGTTAAGAATAAATTCAGGTTCAGATTGTTACACTCGAACTTACACAATAAAATGTAACAAAGGATTTTTAACAACTCTTTTATATAAGAGAAGCGGTTCTTCTACAGTCTATGTTTCAGATATTGTAAATTCAGCATCTGCCGACGGAGAAACCTCTGAAAAAATAAATTCTGTTTGTTTTGGTAAAAACGGAATTTGTGATTATGAAGGAAGTTTATGGGCTTCAATTACTCTTGACGCTTTAGGTTACGACGTAACCTCTTATTTACCTTATTTAACTTCTAATTCAGTAGATTATCCTAAGTTGCTCCCAGATTCATTCTTATACCTTCTAAAAGATTATCCTGACTTTTATGGCAACCTAATCAATTTACAAAAGCAAAGTCTTTGGGAAGTTTCGGGAGATAAGTTTTATGATACGGCTTTAGCGTTGCTTGCATTAAACACTTTAGACATTTCTCAAGTTACCGAAGCTAAAACAAAACTTCTAACTCTTCAAGACGCCGAAGGATGTTGGCAGGGAAATATTCGAAACACTGCATTTATTTTGTTTTCAGCTTGGCCACGACAATCGACTATAATTGATCCAGTTGTAGACACACCCTGCGATGATGGAGACAATCCCGCTGGATTCTGTAGATCAAGAGACAGTTGTTTAGAAGATGGGGGAGAAGTTTTAGAAAATTTTGATTGTTCAGGAATTTCAAAATGTTGCAGTGTCGAAGAGATCTTAGCCACTTGTGATGAAGAAGGTGGAAAGATTTGTAGTTCATCAGAAAGATGTACTGGGCAAGAAACAGATCAAGTTACCGGAGTTCAATTAGGAGAATCATGTTGTTTGCTTGGAGATTGTGTACCAAACATTCCAGATACTGAAACAGATTGTGAAAGATTTAACGTCGGTGGTGTTTGTAAATCTGAATGTGGTATTGACGAAGATTCAACTAGCGATGATTGCGGTTCCGATATTTCATCAATATGTTGTATTCCTCTTGAAGGATGCACAAACGACAATCAATGTCAAACTGGCCAGGTTTGTAAAGCAGGAGAATGTGTAACTAAGAAAAAATCTAGTTGGTTTATTTGGCTTTTAATAATTTTAATAATTCTTGTTATACTTGCGATTATATTTAGAACTAGAGTTAAAATGTTTTTACTTAGATTTAGAAAAGGAAAAGGAGATTATAAACCTCAAGGAGGACTTCCGCCTCGAGGACTTCCGCCTCGACCAGGTATGCCACCTCAAGGCATGCCACCACAAAATAGATTTGCACAAGGCTCACCTTTAGCAAACAGAGGAATGCCTCAAAGAAGTCCACCACCTCAAATCAGACCAATGTTTGGAGGCATGACACAAAGAATGTTTCCACCTCGACCACAATCACCTCCACAAAGACAAAGTCCCCCTACTCCTCAAAGACAATTACCTCCCTCCCCTCAAAAATCAATAACTACTAAAATAACAACTACAAAAACTACTTCAAAGCCTGCTCCAAAGAAAGATAAAGACTACGAAGACGTAATGGAAAAGTTGAAGAAGATTAGCAAATGAAATTTATCTTATAATCATTTCCATCTCAAAAATATTTATTAACTCTATTTCTATCTAAGTTAATGAAAAAGAGTGGTTTATTATTTATTTTGATCTTATTTGTAATTCCGTTTATTTCGGCTAATGAATATTTTTACAATACAGAAATAAAAAAAGGTGAAACGTTTCTCGTTACAATCGATGGAAATTTTGTAGATTCACTTCTTCCCGATAATATAGATTTCTATCGTGGACAAGTTAAAGTTCCTTTAGACTATGACGTTACAAAAATTGACGATCTTTATTACATTTATGCATTAATTTCTGATCAAGCGCAAAGCGGAAACTATTCACTACGAATAAAAGAGGTTGGTTACTATAAAGGTTCCCAAATTATTGAAGACGAAATAAGACTGAATTTCACAGTGCTGGATAGCTTCGCAGACTTTTCTATTAACAAAGGGTTCATCTCAACAAACCAAGATTTTTCTTTCAAGGTCCAAAATCTTCAGGAAGGAAGAATTCAACTCCAGATTAATGAAGAAATATTAAGTGGAGATACTAATCCTCTTGAATTTTCATACGACAATTTATTTAATGAATCTAAATCTATAATCCTAAAATCGGGAGAAGAGAGAGAAATTATTTTTGATACGACATCTATTTCAAAAACAACTTTCAGAAATATAATTGTCTCATCAGCCCAAACAGCTTACACAATACCTGTTTTTATTTTTGCTAATAAAACTGAAGTGATAACCGACCCCTCTCAAACATCAAATTTCAAATTCAGTCCAAGCGATCTTAACTTCACGACGTCAACTGATAATAAAAAAACTGATTACATATACATAGTTAACACTGGAAAATCAAAATTAGAGAATATTAAAATAGTTTTATCAGAGTCTCTCACTCCTTATGTTAAATTATCTACATATAAGATCTCAAAACTTGACTCAGGTTCTGAAGCAAAAGTTGAAATGTATACTACTTCAAAGTCAGAAAGTTCTGTAGAAGGTGAAATCACTGCTTCCATGACAAATGAAACAATTATAATTCCAGTTAAAATAAGTTTTGTTAAGGGTTATGTTCCGCTGCCCGTTAATGACACAAATTCTACATACGGCGGTGGAGGTAATGTGACTCCTGGCGGTGAAGATACTGGCACTTCAAAAAGTAGTTTTTCATTAACTAAAATAATCGGGTGGGGGCTTCTAATTTTAGTGATCTTATTCTTGGCTTGGTTTTATGTTAAGAAATATAAAAAAGCAAAAAAGAAAGTTGACATTCTTGACATCGGAGAAAAAGGTGGACTTAGAAGGGATTCAAGTGGGCTTCCTCCTCGTCCAACACATAATCTTCTTGATTTAAAGCGAAGATAGAATATATCCTATTTAATTATCTTGTTTAGGTTTTGAATTATCTGATTTTTTCATAACTCCCGCAAGTTTTTTCAATTGATCTTCAAGTATTTTTTTTTCAACTTGGGTGATTCGCGTTATCTCATCATAACCATGTAATTGCGCAAGAAATTCCTGGAAAATTTCATTCCATCCATTATTTGTCAACGCTAAAAGCTCTGGATAAACTATTTCAACGTGGGCGGGCATATATTTCATTGCGACCATTGCTAGTTGTAAAATCTCCTCGACATCAATTTCAACTTCTGCAAAACTTGTAAAAAATTCAGGTCTATCTTTCATAGGTATTGGAGAATTTATTTTTTTCCTCAATATTTTAACTCCTTTTTCTTCACCCATCTTTTTTATCATCCCTTCAAGCGTTTCAACTAAATGTTCTGGAGGTTTGCCCACAACCTCAATAATCAAAATTACATTTATGTTTTTTGTTTCCTTATTCCTCTCTTCTTTTGATCTAGACGATTCCATGTTCTTTTTTTATGTATTTTTTACCGTAACGCAGTCCATAAAGTCCAGCGAGTACTAAACTAAAAACCATTAAGCCCTTAAAAGCAAAATTGTTTGAATTTTTTTCCTCACTATTCTCATCAAAGTCGCTTTTTATATTTTGTGATAATTTTATGACCTCAATCTCATCACCTGTTTCTTGAGTGTCACTTTGACTTATTTTGTTTATTTCATTATATGAAATTTTTGTTACTTCTTTTTTTGTTCCTTCAACCACCTCTTCTTCTGGTTTCTCTATTTCATTATTTTCCTCCCTCTTAGTATTTTTCACTTCATCTTTCTCCTTCTCAATCACAACTTTTCTCTCTATCACCTTTTCTTCATCATCTTTATTATTACTGTTACCATTTACATTTATTTCATACCCCGTAAAACTTTTTGAAGAACTCCCTCCATTTTTCCTTATTTTAATTTCAATTTTCCCCTTCCCATCGTAATTCTCCACTTTCATATTAAATTCCCCCTCAGAATTCTTAATCCCCCCATTTACATAATAATAAGTCGTCTGCCACTTTTCTTTATTATCGTCGTAAATTTTTCCAATTCTCGTTCCATGATCATCTAAAATATCTATCTTCGCATCATAATTCGCATTATCGTCTCCAAACCCAACAAGTTCAATTCTAAAAGTAAATTCTTCTCCAGAATTTACTTCATCAGGATAATCAACTTTTATAGAAGATTCAGCAGAAATATTATTTAAGATTAGAGATAAACTTATTATGAAAATCAATACGATAGCTCCTCTTTTCATTTATTAATAAGAATTTTAGGGTTTAAAGAAATTATTATATTGGATATTATCTCTCAAACCTTTCCCCATATCTCTCCGCAAAATCATCATATTCTACATTTGTTTTATTTCCTTCTTTTACTGATTTTGCAATCCAAATCTTTGAAAATATTTTATTTTTTAAATACCAAGCGCATTTCTCTCTCTCTTCTTTAGATAAAATACCATTAATTTTCACTTCAATACCTATCACACTATACATCTCATCATGAACATGCTGAATTGCGATAAAATCAGGAAAGCCCGTTCCAATCGTCATAACTTTTGAAAACGGATTAAATTTCCTTTTTGCGATTATCATCTGTTTCGTTTCTAGATCAACATTATTGCTCCATTTATCTACAATTCTCCCTTTAAGTTCTAAATCTCTTCTTACAATCAATTCAAAACGCCCTCCGGCAGCTCTTGATTTTCTCCCTTTTTTTACTTCAGATTTCTTTTTAGAAATCGGCACGCCCTTTTCATTCCAAGAAGTTTCGTATTCCTCACTTCCAGCTTTTTCAATCATCTCCATAATTTTTTCTTTATTTTCTTTTTCAATTTTTTTCATTTTAATTGAATAGTGATTAAACTTAAAAAGCTTATCTTATTCCAAAAATAATGAAAACCAAAGTTGTAGCATTGGACGTATACGGAACTCTCATTGCAAGCGATGATTATGATAATGAACTGCCTCCACGAGACGGACTTGCCGAATTCTTCAAAAAATGTTCTTCTCATGGAATTAACGTTGTTACATCTTCAGATGTAAATATTGAAACAATGAAAAGAGAATTAGGAGAAGCTTTTTCAAAAAGAAATCTGGAATTATCATTGTTTGACAATTTTTTTAGGATTACCACATTTAATCAAGTTAATCCTGAAAATCCTCTTCCAAAAGATTATCTTCCCATTCTCATGCATTATAAAATTCAACCCCCAGAATTACTCGTCGTAGGAGATAATCCGTACCTAGATTTCACCAAAGCTAAAGAAATTGGCTCTCAAACATTACAAGTTCCAAAATATATTATAAAAGAAGATGGTTTTGATTTTTCTTCTATAGAATTAATTTAACTACAGATCTCTTGCCTGTAAAGTTCGTCTTTGATTTGCTTTAGCTCTTTCAAGTCCATCCTTTAGAATTTGCTCAACCTTTTTTTCAAGAGCCCCACCAACTTCATCAGCGACATTTGGAACTTTGTTCTCTTTGTCAAGATCTTTCACTGCTTTTTTAATATTGCTTCTAACAATTAATTGTCCCGCTGGCATGATTTAAAGAATAATCTGTAAGATTTAAATCTTGCGTTAGTTGATTTTAATTCCTTCGCTCATGGAGTCGCTCACTTATTTATAACTCTGAAATTCTGCTCACGCTTGAATTTCTTCGTTAACTAAACGTGTGATATTACATGAAAATTTTTTAAAATATGCATGAACATTCTAAGTTAGCAATTACCAGGTGGAGTATCTACTTACCTTTCTCAAGTAAATCCTCTCATCTCTCACAATAAATTTTGACTTTACTTCAAAATTTATCGCTAATTTTTCTTGCGAAGCTTCGATAGTGCTAAGCAATTACCATGTGGAGAAAGTTTTATATATAACTAAGGTTATATATTTCCACAATGAAAGGGCTATCAAAGACTCGCGTTATTGGGGGTTCATTAATAGTGACCATCCCTTCCAATATAGTGAAAACTGAAAGATTAAGAGAAAACGAAACTGTTGAAGTTGAAATAAGAAAAGTTAAAAAGAATTTCTTTGGATCCTTGAAGGGAATAGGCAAGTTTACTGAGGAAGATAAATTAAAAGAACAGATTTAATAATGAAAATTCTTGTTGATGCTTACGCTTGGATAGAATATCTCAATGGAAGCAGTGAAGGCGAGAAAGTTCACAAGATTCTTCAAGGATCGGATGAATGTTTGACGTTATCTATAACTCTCTGTGAAGTGATAAGTAAAGTCAAAAGAAATAAATGTAATTTTGAAATTGCATATGAAGCGATTCATTCCAATTCTAGAACAATCGATCCAACTCCTATCATGTCTAAAGAAGGCGGATTAATTCATGCCAAAATGAGAGAAAAAATAAAAAATTTTGGACTCGTCGATTCTTTACTACTCGCATGCGCAAAACATCACGACGCTAAAATACTTACTAGCGATAATCATTTTAAAGGATTTAAAGAAGTTATTTTTTTGAAGTGATGTTAATCCCACGTTGATTTTCTCCAAAGAAAATCAATCGATTATTAATCTCAAATTTCCATCTAATTCAATTTGTGGAAATTTGCCATTCTTCCTAAAATTTCTTTAGAAATTTTAATTTAATAAGTAAGTCCTAACAACAATAGTTCCATCCACAATCAATCCTAAAACTCCTATAAGAAATAAAATAAATCCTATCCAGTCCGGAGGAACCTTATCCGTTTGAAGTATCCAAATCCCAACACAAATCAAAAAAACAAATGTTGTTAATCCAAACAAATCAAAAAATGATGGTTCAGTGATAATATTCACTATAATAATTGTCATAATAGCAAGACTAAAACCTACAATAGCATAAATCATATTCTCAGATTTATTTCTTCTTGGTTTTTTTATCATTATTCTTTTTTTCTTTCTTCACTTTATTTTTAGTATCTATCTTTTTACTTTCAACTTTCTTTTCACTCTTAGTTTTATGTTCCTTATTTTCAACTTTTTGATTTTTCAGTGGTCTAAGTAACGGGAACATAACACATTCTCTTATCGGTTTATCAACAATGAACGCAAAAACTCTCTCACTCATTCCAAAACCGCACGTCGGAGGCATACCATATTTCAGTGCTTCAACAAATTCTTCATCGTTCATCTGCGCTTCTTCATCGCCCTTCTCTCTCATCTCCGCTTGTTTTTTGAATCTTTCTTCTTGATCAAGTGCATCATTCAGTTCAGAATATCCATTCCCTAATTCACTTCCAGCAATCAAAACAAAAAATCGTTCAACAACACGAGCATCTTTTGAACTTTTTTTAGCAAGTGGGGAAATTTCAACGGGCTGATTTATAACAAACACAGGCCCAGCGATATTCTTCCTGCAATATTTCCATAAGGAATCAATCAGTCTAGGTTTATCTATCGGATCGTAATCAACTCTGAGTTCTTTTAATTTCTTTTCTATTTCTATTTCCGATGCATTCCATATATCAACACCAGTCCTTTTTTTAATTTCTGAAGCATAATCAATTCTTTCCCATTTTTTATCGACATCAACTTCATGTCCTCTTGTTTTGAATTTTGAAGTACCTAAAACTTTTTTCACAACATATTTGTAAAGCTCTTCCACAACTTCCATTCCTTTTTCATAATTTGCGTAAGCCATATAAAATTCCATTTGAGTATAATCTTGCAGATGCTCTGGAGAAGAACCTTCATTTCTGAATTGTCGTCCTATCTCAAAAGTTTTCTCAAAACCTGCAACCATAAGTCTTTTTTGCCAAAGTTCTCCCATAGAAATTCTCAAGAAAACATCTATGTCCAAATTATTATGATGAGTAATAAAAGGCCTCGCGTCAGCTCCGCCTGTTGTATTTTCTAAAACTGGAGTCTCAACTTCTATAAAATCTTTTGAAAGCAAAAATTCTCTTACCGATTTCCAAAAAATAAATTTCTTATAAAACAAATCTTTGATTTCTGGATTCAAAACAAAATCTAAATATCTTTTTCTATATCTATCTTCTTCATCTGTTAAGCCATGCCATTTTTCAGGTAAAGGCAAAATACTTTTTGAGAGAATTTCTATTTTATTTACAAGTATTGAAAATTCACCCGTTCGAGTTTTGAATGTTTTTCCCTCCACTCCAACAAAGTCTCCAGAATCAACATAACTCTTGAAAAATTCAAATGTCTTATCCGGAGTTTCCTTATCTTGAAAAACGATCTGGATATCTCCAGTATAATCCCTAAGTTTTACAAACGCAATTTTCCCTAAATCCCTTAAAGCTACAACTCGTCCGGCTGTTTTAACTTCTTTACCTTCAGAAAACTTCTTTATTTCAGAAATATTCTGCCTCCCATCGAATTTCGTCGGATAAGGATCAACATTATTCTTCCTAAGTTCGTCAATTTTCTTTATCCTTTCTTTAATGATTTCTTCTTCTCTTCCCATGATTTATTCAAATAAAATAGATTTATATAATTAACTTAACTATATCTATTCGTGATAAATAATGCCAAATAAAATTTCATCAAAAAATAAAAATGACTTTCTTCTTCCAAAGATATCTTTAGCTTTTTCAATAATCGGACGGATTATTTTAATCATGTCCATAATACTTGTTTTTATTTACTTGATAACTGGAACAATTGCATTCTTTATAGGAACCATTTTACTTGTTGTCGGATTTGTAACTTCTCTAAGAAGCCGTCTTTTAATAAAACAATCGAATAATTCATTACCCAGTACGGAGTTATATATCGCTTCATTAGTTATTTCAACAATATTGCTTATCCTATCACTTTCGATAATCTTGATGTATTTAGCCTTTTTTATTATATTCTCTGGAACAGATGGAGTTATAAGATAAAATTAGTTTCTGGCTTCATCCCAAGTTTCTCTGAAAGAGAAACTTGATTAAGAGCCTATCCACATAGACAGGCTCTCCAAGTAATAATTCCACAAGCCAAATGAAGCATCGCAAGATAATTTTCAGCCTTTTTGCACCAACGAATTAATAATCCTCTAAATCTGTTCAGCCAACTAT
>Ga0210057_1001690_pt1 | contig 32949 bp, 33 predicted proteins | sample CryGeyCG2114_010_2_FD_183968 | JGI IMG/M metagenome (GOLD analysis project Ga0210057, IMG submission 183968) | Groundwater microbial communities from aquifer - Crystal Geyser CG10_big_fil_rev_8/21/14_0.10 (SPAdes) (version 2) | ecosystem: Environmental > Aquatic > Deep subsurface > Groundwater ... | reverse complement strand
ACAAGCACCTTCACCTTTCCTCGAGATTTATCTATTTCCCCAATCTTTCCTTCAAGATCCTTGAACGGACCATCTACTATCGCCACCGGATCATCTTTTGCAAGATCAATATCATGCTCTACAGACTGACCTTCCATAGAACTAAAGAGCTCTTTTACCTCTTTTTCGTTAAGTGGTACTGGATGAATCCCAGAACCTACGAACCCTGTTACCCGTGGAGTATTACGAACCACATACCAAGAGTCATCTGACACGATCATATCTACGAGCACATAACCAGGGTATACCCTTTCTTCCTCCTCCACTCTCTTGTTTCTTTTTACCTTTACTACTTTCTTTGTAGGGACCAGTACATCAAAAATCTTATCCTCCATACCAAGAGATTCTATACGGTGCTTAAGGTTTCGCACTACCGCATTTTCATATCCCGCATAGGTATGTATCGCATACCAGTGTCTTTTTCCGTCTGTTCTTTGTTTTGTCATAATAATAGGGTTTAGGGTATGGGGTTTAGGGTTTAGGGCGCAAACCAAACACCAATAAAATTATTTTTAAAAATTTATAATTTTTAATATTTATTCAGCAAAAATGAAGAGGGTGTCGTTATACAACTCTTGAAACGATTTCGGTAAAAATAAAATCAAACAATCCAAGATAAAGCGCTGTGAGAATAGAAAGCACAATAACAATCACGGTAAACCACAATGACTGGCTCTTTGTTGGCCAACTTACATGCTTCATTTCGGCTTTTGTAGATTTGATATACTCAATAAATGTGCTCATAAAAGGATGTTTAAACTATGTGTAATGGTCTTAAAAAAGCCCCCTCAGGGCGTTTTTCAATATATACATAGTACCCCCGCTTTCTCTTGAAGTCAAGAATCTTTCTTTTTCTTTAGTTACCCCTAAAAACTTATTTTTTTGAAATAAGAACTAGAAGCGGTGATGCGAGGAATATGGATGAATATGTTCCTGCAAGGACTCCTATCATCAAAGTAAGTGCAAAGTATGTGGTAGAGGTGCCTCCAAAGAGATAGAGAGAAAGAAGTACCAAAAAGGTCGTAAATGAAGTATTAAAAGAGCGAGCATATGTTTGACCGAGACTATGTCCCACAGTATCGCTAAATGATTCTTTTGTATGCGTGTCTTGGTTGAGACGAAGATTTTCTCTTACGCGGTCAAATACCACAATAGTGTCATTTACGGAGTATCCCAAGATAGCAAGAAGTGCCATCACAAAGAGCACATCCACCTCTGCACCGCCATAAACACCAAGGAGTGCAAAAACGCCGGTCGGAATCAATACATCATGAAGAAGTGCTACCACCGCTACAAGTCCATACTTCCAAGAAGATACTGGCTCGGACACCTTTCGAAACGCAAATGCAATAAAGATAATGATAGTAAGAATCACAATACTCATTGCCATATAGGACTTACGACGAAGTTCGTCCCCTATCGTGGGACCTACTGAGTTAAATCTATCTTCATGGAGAGGATACTCGCCCTCTAAAGAAAGTGCTTGAAGGACGAGTGGTCTCTCGTTTTCTTCAAGAAATCGTGTGCGTACAATATAACTCGAGTCACCTGCAGGACGAAGAGAGAAAGAGCCAATGTCTAGATTAGACACCGATTCATCCAACATCTCAACGGTAGGGATTCTTTCATCATAGGTGATCTCAAGAATAGAGCCTCCTGTAAAATCAATCCCAAAACGAAGTCCAAAAATAGAAATAACTATGATAGAGGCCACCATGAGAAAGAGGCTGATTCCTAGATATATTTTTTTATTTTTAATTACATACATGGTGTGTTTTTTATTCTTTAGATTTACTGTATTCCATGTCCAAAAAGGAATCTTGTTGCTTTTGTTACTCTAGATGGTGAAATAGCCAATAAAAATGTTCTTGTGATCACAATCGCACTAATCATACTCACGAGCACCCCTAATCCAAAAGTGAGCGCGAACCCTTTAACAAGGGAGGTACCAAACCAAAAGAGTATAATCGCGGTAAGAATACTTGAAATGTTTCCATCGCGAATAGAAAGCCACGCTCGTGAAAAACCTTGTCGTACCGCTTCTTCAAGATCATCTCTTTCCTTAAACTCTTCTTTTATTCTTTCAAAAATAAGTATATTGGCATCAACAGCCATACCAATAGAGAGAATGAATCCTGCAATACCCGCTGCAGTAAGAACGACTGGCACGAGCTTAAAGATAAAAAGTGTAATAATGAGATATATCGCTAAAGAAAAAATAGCAAGAAGACCCGGGAGACGGTACCATAGCACAAGGAAAAGAGCGAGTGCCGTAAGTCCTATAAGTCCTGCACGAACACCCGAAGTAAGCGCATTGTGTCCTAGAGATGCCCCGATAGACTGCGTAGATACAAGCTCTATTGGCACAGGAAGTGCTCCAAGATTGAGGTCACGCACAAGAGTCCGAGCTTCTTCTGCGCTAAAACTTCCGCTTATCTGTGCATTACCATCTGTAATAGATGTCTGTATCACTGGAAGTGAGAGTATTTCACCGTCTAAAAAAATCGCCAACACGCTTCCTATATTATCTCCTGTAATTTGACCAAAAAGATCGGCGCCCTCACTGTTGAAATCGATAAGCACGATAGGTTCACTGATTCCAACTCCCCCGTGAGATCCTGAAAAAGACATCTGAGCACGCTCAAGAAACCGCCCAGTAAGACCAGTGTCAACAAACTCTACACCTGAAGGGTTTTCATCTGAAGGGGTTCCTTCTTGCGCAAGTTTAAACTCCAAAAGTGGCGTTCGTCCTATGAGCGCTGCTGCCTCATCAACATCTGTAATACCTGGGAGCTCGACTATAAGTCGTTCCTCCTCCTCTCCCCCAAACCCCCCTTGCTCTACCTGTACAATAGGCTCAGAAACACCAAAAGTGTTTACCCTCCGCTCTATTACATCACGCAATGCACCCATAGCACTTCGTACTTCACCCTCTGCGACAGAAGAGGTATCAGCTTTATATACAAGATGAGTACCACTTGAAAGATCAAGTCCATATTTAAATCCAAATCTTGGATGCTCCTGTACCTCTGTGGTATACACGAAATAACCCGCAACAAGTGCTAATATGAGTATAAAAATGGCTGAAATCCTTATTTTCATCATTGCCCCACAGTATAACCCTTTTTTGTTTTTTATCAACAAAAGCTAGGTGGTAGACTAAAATAAAGAAAATGTACTTAGAGAACTTATTTTTGGCAAATACTGTAGAGATTATGAAAAAGCGTCGCAATAGTGATAGGTCCGACCCCTCCAGGAACACCCGAAAAAAGAGATGCTTTCTCTACACATAGAGGGTCTATATCTCCTTTTATGGTACCACCCGACTCACTAGTGCCCACATCTATAAGTACGACACCTTCTTTAATCATGTGAGGTCTTAGTATATGAGGAACACCTACTCCAGATATAATCACATCAGCATCACTCACTACTCCTTCCATATCATCGTCTTTACCTACCATCTTTGCAAAAATACCCTCCCGCATAAGCCACAAAAACACAGGCTTCCCTACAAGCTTCCCTTGCCCTAGAACAACAATATTTTTATTTTTTAAATCCACACTATATCTTTTAAAAATTTCATTAATCGCACCTACTACAGGTGGCATCATATGTGTCTCATTGTGTAAAAATTTTGTAAATGCCTTTTTACTTAAAAGATCAATATCTTTTTTTGAGTCAATCAAGGAAAGTATGCTCTCTTGATCAAGATGCGTAGGAAGCGGAAGTTGTACCACCACTCCATCACTCTCTTTTTGTATATTGTTAAGGGCATTCAATAAAAGATCTTCCTCTATACCCTCTTTGAATCTATGCACCACCACATCAACCCCGATGGATTTGCCAAAGCTCTCTTTAAGAGCAACAAAAGAATCAATGACAGGGTGAGTACCTACATAGATAATACCAAGGGTCTTTTTTTGCTGAAGATTTAAAAATCCCTCCTTGAGGGTTTCCCGTATCTCATCTTTTATCTTTTTTCCATCAACATATGTCATAGCGGTACTCATTTTTGAAATTTAAAATTACCATTTCTCGAGAGAAAGGTGGCTATACTCCTGCTCGTGAAAAAAACTCCTTTACGGTCTTAAGAATGATAACTACATCCAAAAGAATTGAGCGATTTTTAATGTAAAACAAATCATAAGAAAGCTTGATCTTTGTTGACTCCGATTCTGTCTTAAACTTGGGAGGATCTACTTGATATATTTGTGCCCATCCAGAAAGCCCCGGCTTAATAAGATGACGAACATTGTAGTATGGTACATCTCTTTCATAAATCTCTGCAAGTGCGGGTATCTCTGGACGAGGTCCAATAAGAGAAATGTCACCTCGCACTACATTCCATAGTTGCGGCAATTCGTCTATTCGTGATTTCCTCAAAAAGGAGCCAATACGAGTAATGTTATTTGCACTATTTTTTGCATCTTCCGATGTGTCTTTCTTTTCCATCGTGCGAAATTTCACTATCTTTATAAGTCTATTGTATTGACCTAGTCTTTCATTGATATAAAAAATAGAACCGCCATCATCAAGTTTGATTGCTAAAATTACCAAAGGATATATAAGAAGTGAGAGTGTCCCAAGCACCAAAGACAACACTATATCGAGAGAACGTTTCATTAGATCATACGCTGTCTTAGGATGAAGAGACAAATGTTCAATAAACCAACTATACCGCACCAAGGAAAGTGGGATTCTATCAAAAATTTCCTCATACACCTTGTGCATATCAATAAAATATATTTTTGAAAAAATAAGATTATAAAGCTGAGGTAAGAGAGGCTTTAATTTTTCATGCTCAATATCAATAATCACCACAGAAATACCTGAGGAATAAATACGATTGATAATTTCCTTATGAAAATTGCGAATATCTATAACCTCAAGATCGATCACTGAAACAAGTTCTATGTTGTAGCGATTATTTTTTTCTATTTCTTCACTCAACTCTTCAAGCTCCTTCCCAGAACCTATGAGTATACTTTTTTGTCTCCTCTCTACTCCTGAAAAACGAATATATATGTTTCTCCAAAAAATAATAAAAAGAAGTGACACTACAAGATATAAAAAGAGGTTTGTTTTTGGAGTAATGCCAAAGTAAGGAATCAAATAGAAAAAAAGTACTGCCACAATACTATTGACGACTTGCACATTAATAATAACTCGCGGAAGTCTGCTCTTAAGAAAAAGCGTGTGTTTTTCATAAAGTCCTGAAATAAAAAACACCATAAGCCAAGACACCATGAGTATAGAAAATGGCACTATATGCACCTCTAATACAGCTTGGTCCGGGATACTTCCATAACGCAAGAAAAGCGCTGTCCACAAAGATAAGTAAAAAAATATAATATCCCCTAAAAGAAGTATCAGAGGCTCTTTTTTGTCAGATATGGTCATTATTGATAAGGGCTATAGAGAACCCCTAGATAGAGATATAGTACAATATTTCTGGCTTTTTTCAAGATTTTTCGCTATTGTAGCGTTGTATGAAAAATGACTCTATACAGAGAAAAAAAATCCTTTTTTTGATCACTAAAGCAAACTTTGGAGGTGCACAACGATATGTATATGATCTCGTAACCAGCCTCCCAGAAAAATCGTTTGAAGTGATAGTTGCCTGCGGCAGAGGAAAGGCGCTTAAGGCAAAATTAAAAGAAAAAAATATACCCACTCTCTCAATAGAAACACTTGATAGAAACATCAATATACTAAATGACCTTAAAACAATTCGTAAACTCAGTACTATTATAAAAAAAGAAAAACCTGACATTATCCACATCAATAGTTCAAAAATAGGAGGACTAGGTGCACTTGTGGGAAGATATCATAAAATACCCAATATAGTATTCACTGGACATGGGTGGGCATTTAATGAAAACCGCAATATTTTCTCAAAAATAGTTATTTTTATTCTTCACGCCCTCACAATACTTCTCTCTCATCATACAATCGCAGTATCCGAGGAGACAAAAAAACAAATCACCGATCTGATACCTTTCTCTTTTATAAAAAACAAGATTTATGTAATACACAATGGAATAACCCCCTATACCTGTGCTGAAAAAGAAACCGCAAGAGCACACATCACTTCGCTATATCAAAATAATGCCTTACAAAAAGAAAGTGTCTGGATCGGGGTCGTAGGAGAGCTTCATCATATAAAAGGTCACTCATACCTTATTGATGCAATTTCAGAGCTCGTATCTGATGATGTTTTTGAAAATATCCAACTTGTTATTTTAGGAGAAGGAGAAGAAAGAAATCGTCTTGAAACTCAAATAAAAAGATACGGTCTTTCAAAACATGTATTCCTTGTAGGAAATATCGACCAAGCAGCTCTCTACATGAACGCCTTTGATATCTTCATATTCCCTTCTCTCTCTGAAGCCTTTCCTTACACTATCCTAGAGGCAGGTAATGCAGGGCTACCTGTTGTTGCAAGTCGTGTAGGAGGTATCCCTGAGGTGATTACACACAAGGAAAATGGTCTACTCGTAAAACCAAAAGACATTTCGGGTCTTAAACACTCGCTTCTCACACTCCTACACTCACCAGACTTAAGAAAATCTTATGGAGAAGAACTCAAAAAAAAGGTGTCTTCTCTCTTTTCACACCACTCTATGGTAGAAAAGACTATCGGTATATATAATAAAGAGTATGAGTGTTGAATTTGAAGAACAAAATATAGCACGACAGTTGCAATACACTACTTTTGGTGAAAAACCAAAAGGAATTTCTGGCAAACTCATTTCTTGGGGTGTTGCAAAAGATGAAAAGAGTGCGAATAAAGTACTTATGGGTATTTTTATAACTCTATTAATTGTAATTATATTATTCCTTTCATTTTCTTTTAATAATGGAGATTTACCTGCACCTGAATTTCAGCCACCTGCATATTAAACTTATAAAAATTCATTTAAATACCAATATCAAATTCGTTTTACAAAAATAAATTATGTTAAATATAAAAGTAAAAAATAAAAATACCGTAGAACGAGAAAAACCAGAGAAAAGAAGAATGAGAATTGGCGGTTTTACGCTTATAGAACTTTTAGTAGTAATTGCAATCATAGGGGTGCTATCTTCCGTTGTGCTTGCAAGCCTAAATGATGCAAGACGAAAATCACGAAATGCAACAAAAAAAGCACAGCTTCAAGAAGTTATGAAAGCAATACAACTATATTATGATACTACAGGTCAATTCCCCGCCAACAGAACACCTTCATGTAATTGTTGGTGTACTATAGGAGTCACATCCCACAATGGGGGGTTATGCTTACAAGAACTTGTTGATACAAATCTTCTCACCACATATCCAAGATCACCGGACACTCAACCATACTACTATTACAACTACGGATCATATGCAATGGTATCTTCACGCATGAACCCTCAAGAATATGGACCTGGTCCAAATGGGTGGCATTGTAGTAACTATGATGCTGATAAAATATGGTGTTTAAACTTATTTAGATAATATATACACATTGTGTATAAAACACTCCTAAAAAAAGAAATACTAGTGTTATTATTCTTATATGTCAGTACAATTTGAAGAACAAAATATAGCACGACAGTTGCAATACACTACTTTTGGTGAAAAACCAAAAGGAATTTCTGGCAAACTCATTTCTTGGGGTGTTGCAAAAGATGAAAAGAGTGCGAATAAAGTACTTATAGGCGTTGTGATAGTACTTGCTTTTATAATAATTCTTTTTTTGTTTCAACTTAGAGATGAACAAACCATAGTAGAGCTTACTCCTGAAGAAAAATTTGAGCTTGAGAGAATGGGGGCTGATCAATAAACTATATGCAAAAACTGTATACAAAAAGAGGTTTTACCCGTACACTAACTTTGGCTTTGTTCTGCATGAAAAATATACACTATGCTATTTAATAGACTAAAAAAGAAAGACACTCTCAGTGAGAAAACGACTGGCAAAACTGACGCGAAACCAAATTCAGTCTCCGGGTTTACCCTCATAGAGCTTTTGGTGGTTATCGCGATCATAGGAGTACTCTCTTCTGTCATACTTGCAAGTCTCAATAATGCTCGTTCAAAATCAAGAGATGCAAAAAGACTTTCAGAAATTAAACAACTACAACTCGCGCTTGATTTCTACTATGATCAATATGGTTACTTTCCTCAGTCTAGCTGGCTCTATAGCTACCAAAGCTCATGGATAAACGACACAAACACTCTTGCTGTTGCACTTCAAGAATACCTCAACACACTTCCTATAGATCCTACAAATGAAAGTACCGCGCCTACGAGCAGTGGTCTCTCTTATGGATACTATGCGACGGGCTACGGTGACAGTGTTCCAAGCTCTGCAGGAAGTAGTTGGTATATGATTGTTTTTAAGCTTGAAAATCAAAACTCAAAAATAGACCTAGAGGATGGTATACGATCAACAAACAATACCCTCTTTGACTATGGGGGTAATGATGGCTACATTATTACCTACGGAAGAAGGTAGTATTTTTAAATACGAAAAATCCTAGAATCACTCCCATAACGGTTCATACCCATCAATATACCGAGTGCAAGAAACTCTGTAATGAGGTGACTTCCTCCATAACTCATAAAGGGTATTGTGAGACCAGTAATAGGCATAAGCCCTATATTCATACCCACATGAATAAGAAACTGGCTAATAAACATAATAGCCACTCCTATCCCAAACAATACCTCAAAGTTAGTTTCTCCTCTTGAGGCTATTTTTACAATTCTCCATAATACTACTCCATAAAGAAAGAAGAGTAGTATGGCTCCTAAAAAACCCCACTCTTCAGAAAATGCAGCAAATATAAAGTCTGTTTGATATTCTGGTAAAAATTCTAACCGTGACTGAGTCCCGTATCCTACACCTTTGCCGAATACACCCCCTGAGCCTACAGCAATCGTTGACTGATAGGCATTATATCCTGTGCCCGAAATATCAGTAAGAGGATTGAGAAATGTAGTAACACGCGCTTTTTGATAGTCTGCAAGAACAAACATCCAAAGAAAAGAAAAAGCAACAATGCCAAGTGTTACCACTGCAATAAAATGCTTTTTTGGTATACCTGACACAAGAATCATACCAAACCATATAAGGAAAATAATAAGCGCAGAACCAAAATCTGGCTGTAAAAGAACAAGAAAAAAAAGAGAGAATGTATATACTCCAGAAAGAATAATATGTTTGTAATATGCTATCTCCTCATGTCTACGGGAAAAATATTTTGCCAATAATATAATGAGTGCAAGCTTTGCTAAATCAGATGGCTGAAATGAAAAAAAACCAAAATCAATCCAACTCTGTGCTCCTTGAAACACAGATCCTACCACAAAAAGAGAAAGCAGGAGTGCGAGGGTGAGGCCAAATATCGTAGTCACCACTTCTGTTTTTCGCAAAAAACGATAATCTATAAAACTTGTTAAAAATGCAACAAAAAAAGCGATTCCAATCCATAAAAGCTGTCTCGAAAAAAAAGTATTCTCACCAACAAATGAACCCATTGTCACAAGACCTGCCCCAAGTAGAGGAAGGGTTGCAACAAAAAGAATCCAATCAATGTGTTTTAGAAAATTGGAAGAAGATGATCCCATGATTTATTGACCAATAGTATATTCTACAGGAATGATCTCTATCTTTACTATCTCTCTATCAAAAGATTCTGGCCATGTGAATACGAGAGTGTCAGAGTCTTCGGGAGAAAGGTTCTCGAGCAATGTCCTTGATGCATTTACAAGATTGTCGTCTTTATCAAAAAGGAGTGCAACAAAAGAGATAGAGTGTAGATTTTTTTGAGAAATATTTTTTACTACCGAAACAAGACGAGGTAGACGAGACTCCTCATCTATATTTTTACTTACTATAGATAGAACACGGCCATCAGTACTTGCTTGTTCCCAATAAGGATCCTCTCTGAATTCAAAAGTAGACCTAACTGGAATTCTCTCTCCTGTACGGAGCGCGTGTTCAAAAATAGGTATCTGTGCACCAGAAGGAATAAAAGCGGATCCTTTTCTTTCATAAATCAAAATATTATCCTCATCATAAAGCTTAAAAGAATAGGGCGCATTATAGGCTTCTGCATTTAGGTTTGGATTTTCTATCATCGCGACCACGCTATATACATCATTTATCACAGGAACAAATCGTGACCAAAGTATTACAGGCTCCAAGGTATTATTTTGGCAAAGAGCAATACATGACCCACCACAATCAATGCCTGCTTCATCATTATTTTGTACTCCATCAAAACAACTAGGCGCTTCTCTAGTAGAAAGGTATAAGAATCCTATTACAAACAGTAGGGGTATGAGTATGGTTGCACTTATTATTGTTTTTCTTTTTTGCGACCAAAGAGACATGAGAGTAGTATAACAAATTTATAACACGAATATAACAAAAAATACGCCTAAAGAGGCGTATGGGGTATATGTATATGAATACTGTATTCTGGCGATAAGCTACTCTCGCCCCGAGGGACTACCATCGCCTCAACAAAGCTTAACTTCTGGGTTCGGAATGAGACCAGGTGTGGCCTTTGCGATAAATCACCAGAATACAATATTCATATATACTCTCAAAAATCAAAGTAAAAAATTACAACTGTCATTCACATATCTCCATTTAGAAAATGTCTCGACGAATTAGTACTCCACCGCTTAACACATTACTGCGCTTCCACGTAGAGCCTATCAACCTAGTCATCTCCTAGGGGTCTCAATGATTCCTAATCTTGAAGTTGGCTTCCCGCTTAGATGCTTTCAGCGGTTATCCATTCCCAACATAGCTACCCAGCAATGCCGTTGGCACGACAACTGGTACACCAGAGGTTAGTTCATCCCGGTCCTCTCGTACTAGGGACAAATCTTCTCAAGAATCGACGCCTGCAGCAGATAGGAGACCAACCTGTCTCACGCATGTTTTCACCTATTACTAGATGCATTGGACTATAGCTTCTCTTTCGAGGTTAACGTTTAGTCTCTACGGGCCCGATCGCATCTCGTTATACTCGATGCTCGAATTTATAATTTAAAATTTCTAATTTCAAAACAATGTCTTAATAAATTAATTTAAAATTAAAACATTTTAAAATTGATTGAAAATTCAAAATTGAAAATTGAAAATTCCATGCCGAATAAAATAAGGCACGTACAGTTCCCTCGGTATTACCCTGTATTACTACGTAGGGTTTTACCGATATAAGTTAACTTTAGCTCCATACACTACACATGTATTGCATGGGACCGCCGTGATATGGTTGTCTACTTATCCTCATGGTCGCAGTGCGTACATGAGGCTTCTATTTATAAGACGAAAAGACCGAATAAAATGCTTGGATATTAAATCCATAATTTTGTTGTTGATAACATGCCCTCGTTCCGGATTCAGATTGGTCCATTCTCCCATTCATTAGAATGAGATTCTGGACGGTCTGAACCCAGCTCGCGTACCTTTTTAATTGGCGAACAGCCAAACCCTTGGAACCTTCTCCAGCTCCAGGATAAGGTGAGCCGACATCGAGGTGCCGAACACTGCCGTCGCTCTGGACGCTTAGGCAGTACCAGCCTGTTATCCCCAGGGTAGCTTTTATCCGATAATCATAGGCCCCGTCTAAAGGGAACCTGGTGTTCACTATGCTCTACTTTCGTATCTGCTCGACATGCCCGTCTCGCAGTCAAGCCAGCTTATGCCATTACACTATCGGCACGGTTTCCATTCGCGCCTAGCTGACCTTTAGACCCCTCCGTTACTTTTTAGGAGGGGAGCGCCCCACTCAAACTGTCTGCCACACACTGTCTTCAACAGGTTTTGCCTGTCGAGTTAGAGACTATATAAGATAAGGGTGGTATCTCACTGGCGACTCCAGATACACCAAAATGTATCCTTCAAAGTCTCCCACCTATACTGCGCATATATCACATAGCCCCAATATGAAGCTACAGTAAAGCTCCTGGGGTCTTTTCGTCCCGCTGCAGGTAACCGGCGTCTTCACCGGTATTGCATTTTCACCGAGCTAATCCTCGAGACAGTCCCCCAGTCGTTACGCCATTCGTGCACGTCAGAACTTACCTGACAAGGAATTACGCTACTTTAAGACGGTTATAGTTACCGCCGACATTGACCAGGGCTTATGTAGTCCAGCACACATCACACAATTTGCGATGCAAATTGTAAATTAGAATTTTTAATTTTGAATTTTAATTCAATTTCAAATGTTTTAATTTTAAATTTATTCATTTAAAATTTATTCGAAATTCATAATTCTTAATTTTAAATTCAATCACACTCTGTGTGATGTGCACCCTCCACATTTAACCTTCTGGCATTGGTCAGGCGTCACCTCCTATACGTCCTCTTACGAGTTTGCAGGAAGCTGTGTTTTTGATAAACAGTCGCCAGGGGTACTTTCGCTGCGGCCCTCACCACTTTAGACACTTCGTGCCAAAAGCGATAGAGAGTTACTTTGTCTCTAAAATATCAATTACTCATTATTGTTGTGTCCTTTTTTCAATTATTTTTACTTTTTCTCAATTATACTCTCTCACTCCTTTGGAAACGTCCAAAGTGGTGAGGGCAAACCTTATCCCTAAGTTACGGTTGCTTTTTTGCCGAGTTCCTTGAGGATCACTCACTCGTTCGCCTTGGTCTTCTCGACCTGATCACCTGTGTCGGTTTGCGGTACGGTTTCTATAGATTTAACCTTAGAAGCTTTTCTTGGAAGAGTGCTTTTTGAAGTTCCTTCGGCCGAAGCTTCTGTTCCCCCCAACACTTGGATTTATACTATCCGGATTTACCTAAACAGTGTCCTTATGTAAGGGACGCACATCCAATAGTGCGCTTCAAATACTACTCTCCGTCACTCCATCGAAATCTATACAAGTCATGGAATATTAACCATGTGTCCATCGCCTCCGGCATTCGCCATCGGCTTAGGCCCGACTAACCCTTCGCTGATCAACATTGCGAAGGAAACCTTGATCTTTCGGCGCGCGGGGATTTAACCCGCGTTGCGGTTACTTGTGCCAACATTCTCACTTCCATACGCTCCACCATGGGTCACCCCTTTGGCTTCAATGCAGAATGGAACGCTCTCCTACCACTTATTTATTCCGAAGAAAAAATAAATTCTCAGTGTCGGTACTACACTTAGCCCCGATTATCTGCGGCGCAATATCTCTGAATGAGTGAGCTGTTACGCTATCTTTAAAGGATGGCTGCTTCTAAGCCAACCTCCTCATTGTCAGTGAAATTTCACCTCCTTAAGTGCACTTAGTGTAGATTTAGGGACCTTAACTTGAGATCTGGGCTGTTTCCCTTTAGAACGGCGGAGCTTAGCCCCCGCGTTCTGACTCCCGTGTTGTAATCTCTGGTATTCGGAGTTTGATTGGTCTAGTGAGGTTTCCCCCTATCTGGACCATCCAGTGCTCTACCCCCAGAGGGATCACACGAGGCTATACCTAAATATATTTCGGAGAGAACCAGCTATTACCAAGTTCGATTAGCTTTTCACTCCAACCCACAGCTCATCCGATGATTTTGAACGGTCAAACGGTTCGGGCCTCCATCTTCCCTTCGGAAGACTTCACCCTGGCCATGGGTAGCTCACTTGGCTTCGGGTCCTATCACATACCTCATTTGTTCGCGCTATTCACGCTCGCTTTCACTATGCCTTCGAGGGTTTACCTCTTAGACGAAGGAATATGATAGACTCGTTGGCTCATTCTTCAATAGGAACGCAGTCACGGAACAAAGTCCGCTCCTACTCCTTGTAAGCATATGGTTTCAGATCTATTTCACTCCCCTCTCCGGGGTTCTTTTCACCTTTCCCTCACGGTACTAGTTCACTATCGATCTCTAAAAATATTTAGCCTTACCAGTTAGTACTGGTGGATTCCCCCAAGCTATTCATGTCTCGGGGTACTCAGGAACGTACACAAAGAAGAGTATGTATTTTCGACTACAGGATTATCACCTTCTAGGATTGTGCTTTCCAGCACATTCGTCTAACACACACTTTTGTAACTTCTCTCAATTAAAAATTGACATGTACGCCCTACAACACCGGTCGCGTCTCGCTATACTCGACTTAAATTTCGAATTTTGAAATTATTTATATCGAATACAATGAGACACGACCGGTTTGGGCTCCTCCCGTTTCGCTCGCCGCTACTAAGGGAATGGTCCGCCAGTTGGCGGATTGTTTTATTTTCCTCCGGGTACTGAGATGTTTCACTTCCCCGGGTACGCCACGCCGCTTCGCGGCAAAATCAAAATTTAAAATTAAAAATGTAAAATTACGGAGTCGCCCGTGGCGACACAATAATTTTGATATTTGATTTTTTATTTTTGATTTCGTTGCAAAACGGCGTTCACGCTGGTTTACAGCGTGGGGTTTCCCCATTCGGAAATCTTCGGATTAACGGTTGCTAGGCACCTAACCGAAGCTTATCGCAGCCATGCCACGTCCTTCATCGCTTTTTAGAGTCAAGGCATTCACCATACGCTCTTAATTGACATTTCCTAAACGGAAATATATGAACCACAACAATTGCAATTCTTTTTCTACACACTATAAAATAATGTGTAGATTTACCTACTTTGATTCTCTATACACGCAACACCTGTTGCGTGTATTTTTCCATCTTGACCACACCTTACATGGCCAAGACAGTATTTAATTTTCAAAGGTCTACATCCACTCTGTCATAAAAAAAGCCCGCAGTAAGCGGGTCTATGCACTTAAAAAAGCACGTTAACTCCGCTTTACTTTTTGCTTTCTCATCAATTCAAACATGTAGGTGACATTATATACAAAAGACCTATAATGTCAAACAAAAAATAAAGAAAATACCCACCGACAAAAATGTCGGTGGGGTTTCTAAAAATAACGAATTATTTTTTTCCTGCTCGCCGTCTCATAGCTTCGCATTCGAGACGAGCGTCGTCTAGACTCTCGTGAGGAGAACGGGAATCGTGACCAAACACTTTTCCAATATCATCCTTCAGATATTCCACTCCTACAAGCGGAATAGGGACATCTCCGTAGTCTCCTCCTTCATGTCTTACTGGGTCAGAAGGAGGTACAGGGAATAGGCCATTTTGTTCCATCTGGGTACTATCCTCATTAGTCTGGTGAACATTCTTTTTATATAGTGTGATAAAAAAACTTTTTTGTCAATTTAAAAATCACACCGGTCATGTATGAACGGTGTGATTTTTTAATCTTTTAAAATATATAATCGCAAGAAAACAGAGAAAAATACTATTTAGATCTAGACGATATAATATCTTGCGCCACATTTTCAGGCACTACTGCATAGTGATCAAATTCCATTGTCATATTTCCGCGTCCGGATGTCATGGATCGTAGTGCGGTTGTATATCCAAACATTTCTGAAAGTGGAACTTTTGCATTTACGACACGCAACATTCCTCTCGTCTCACTCCCCTCTACCAAACCTCTCTTACTTGAAAGATTTCCTGTAATATCCCCCATAAACTCTTCGGGTACTACTACCTCTACCTTCATCATCGGCTCTAGAAGTACAGGACGAGCTCTTTTTGCTGCGTCTTGAAATGCCTGTGATGCAGCAATCTTAAATGCAATTTCTGATGAATCCACCTCGTGGAATGATCCATCATAAAGATCAGCAGACACATTCACCATTTTGTACCCTGCAAGAATACCTCTGTCCATTGCCTCCTTAATACCTTTCTCTACCGCAGGAATATATTCTTGTGGAATGATTCCTCCTTTTATATTGTTCACAAACTCAAATCCTTCGCTTCTCTTTACATTCTTTGGCAATTTCTCAACATCAGTATCTAGGTCCATAGGTCCAATCTTTATTTTTACATGTCCGTACTGACCACGACCTCCTGTTTGTTTTATATATTTATGTTCAGCATCAGCTGTGCCTAGAATAGTTTCTCGATATGCTACTTGTGGTTTTCCTACATTTGCCTCCACAGAAAACTCTCGCTTCATACGATCTACCAAAATCTCCAAGTGAAGTTCTCCCATACCTGCAATAATAGTCTCCATTGTTTCTCCATCAGAAGTTACTTTAAAAGTAGGATCTTCATCAGCAAGTTTCTTCAATGCAACACCCATTTTTTCTTGATCTGCTTTTGTTTTTGGTTCAATTCTAAGGGAAATAACCGGCTCAGGAAATACAATCTGCTCCAATATAATAGGCTCTTTTTCATCACAAAGAGTATGGGATGTCTTCGCATCCTTTAGTCCCACTGCAGCTGCAATTTCTCCTGCGTATACTTTCTTTACTTCCTCCCTTTTGTCGGCCTGCAACTGCACAATACGCCCAAGACGCTCTTTTGTTCCTGTAGATGAATTATAAATATATGATCCAGCCTCAACACTTCCAGAGTAAACACGGAAGAATGTAAGCTGACCTACAAATGGATCGGTCTGGAGCTTAAAAGCAAGTGCACAAAAAGGTTCCTCATCACTTGCATGACGCTCTACTTCCTCCTCAGTATTAGGATTGATTCCATGCACAGGAGGTACATCTTGTGGTGATGGAAGATAATCTACCACACCGTTAAGCACAAGTTGTACTCCTTTGTTTTTTAGTGCTGACCCTGTGTAAACAGGAAACATTTCATTATTAACAACCCCTTTTCTAATGAGAGCTTTCAACTCACTTACAGTAGGCTCTGTGCCTTCAAGATAGGCATTCATCGCAGCCTCATCGTTTTCAACCGCTCTTTCTACAAGCTCTCCTCTGTATTTTTCTGCATCTGCTTTTAAGTTTTCAGGAATAGGAACTTCCTTTACCTCGTTACCCATCACTCCTTCAAACATATACCCTTTCATCTCAACAAGATCTATGACACCCTCGTGTGCATCTTCTTCTCCCATAGGAATCTGAATACGAATCGCCTTTGGAGAAAGTCTATCAAGAATAGACTGGTATGACCTCTCAAAAGATGCTCCTGTTCTATCAAGCTTATTGATAAAACATAGGCGTGGTACTTTTGCCTCATCTGCATAACGCCAGTTTGTTTCAGATTGTGGTTCAACACCAGCAACCCCATCAAACACTACAATAGCACCGTCAAGTACCCTCATTGATCTTTTAACTTCCGCAGTAAAGTCTATGTGCCCTGGTGTATCGATAATATTAAAACGATGCTTTTTAGTAGGATCAAGAATGTCGTCTGTTGTCTTTACCCAAAAACATGTAATAGCAGCAGCCGTAATCGTAATTCCTCGTTCTCGTTCTTGTTCCATCCAGTCTGTAACAGTATCTCCGTCATGAACCTCTCCTATCTTGTGGTTCATTCCTGTATAGTACAAAATTCTTTCAGATACAGTCGTCTTACCGGCATCAATATGAGCAATGATTCCAAAGTTTCGTACTTTATCTAGTGGGTAATCTCTCGACATAATATTTAGATTAATGGGTTAATGTATGTATAGTTTAATAGGTTATAGATTACGATGTAAAAAAGCCCCCAAGGAGGCGATACTCATAGTAATAACCATATTTGATTGTACATTATATATATGTTTTCGCAAGAATCGATACACCAAAAAACTAGGAGGTGTATGAGTATATATATTTCTCCATAAAAAAACCGTCAGTCTCTAGTCTGACGGTGTTTTTATATTTTTTAATTAGAGAATCACTTGTTGTTTTATTTACCAACTAAAGTGTGCAAACGCCTTGTTTGCTTCTGCCATTCTGTGAGTATTTTCCCTCTTCTTTACTGCCTCACCTTCTCCCTTTGCTGCAAGTAATATTTCTTCTGCAAGAATTTTGTGCATAGGCTTCCCTTTGCGTCCACGCGCAACACCGATAAGCCATGTCATGGAAAGCATGCGTCGTCTTTCTGCATTTACTGGTCGTGGTACCTGGTAGTTAGCACCTCCTATACGCCTTGAACGAACCTCCATAGTAGGTTCAATATTTAAAAGTGCCTCTTCGAATATCTCAAGAGCACCTTTTGAACCTTCTTGCTTTTCAAGCTCTTCAAAAGCTCCATATACAATATCTCGCGCAGCATTACGCTTTCCATTAAGCATAATGTAGTTAATAAACTTTGCCACCTTCAAAGAATTATATTTGAGATCAGGTCGTACTTCGTGTTTTTTTGTAATCGGTCGTCGCATAATGTACTTATAGATTATTATTCTTTAGGTTTTTTATTTCCATATCGACTTCGTCCTTTTCTTCGCTTATCTACACCACTTGCATCAAGTTTTCCACGTACTACAGTATATCGAACCCCAATATCCTTTACTCTTCCTCCTCGCACAAGTACTACTGAGTGCTCTTGTAGGTTGTGTCCCATTCCTGGAATATACGCAGTCACCTCAGTTCCGTTTGTGAGACGAACCCTTGCAATCTTTCTGATAGCTGAGTTTGGCTTCTTTGGAGTTTTTGTTGTTACCTTAATACACACGCCACGCTTAAATGGAGATGCGTACTCTGTAGGTTTGTTTTTGATTGTATTAAAACCACGCAAAAGAGCAGATGCACTAGACTTAGACACCTGTTTCTTTCTTCCGCTTTTTACTAATTGATTTATTGTAGGCATATTCTATATAAAAACTCACCCTAGTTGCTTTGTACAAGGCAAGTGCACACCAATCTACCAGTTATTCCTCTAGAAAGCAAGACCTGTAATAAGAGAAAAAAGAAAACCAACGACTGGGAGCACAAACTGCCACAAAAAGAATACAAAAAAGATAATGATCAAAAGCCAGTATCGCTCTACTCTTTGCATCAACTCAAGATATCTGTTGGAAAGGAGGGATGAAAGAATCTTTGAGCCATCAAGAGGTGGTATAGGGATAAGATTGAATACCATAAGTATGAGGTTGATAAATACTATCATAACCATAAGAGAGAGAGCTTGCTCAGAAAGAAAATGATAGATCTCATTTATTCGTATCAGTACCCCAAAGATAAGTGCGAGCAGAAGGTTTGAAAACGGTCCTGCGACTGCAACAAGTGCATCACCATATTTATGATTAAGATTATAGGGATTATAAGGAACGGGCTTTGCCCAACCAATGATAAACCCCCCGAGCATCAGACTTACTGCAGGTACTACAAAAGACCCTATCATATCAAGGTGCTGTATAGGATTTAAAGTAAGCCTCCCTGCAAGTCGCGCAGTAGGATCCCCTAGTGTCTCAGCTGCATATCCATGCGCTACTTCATGCACCACAACAGAGAGTATGAGTATCGCGATTGAAAAAATAAATGTTATATCCATAGATCTTTAGGCATTAGGGGTATTGTAAATAAAAACATATTGCAAAATATTGTTTTAATGGTACCATACTGACACTTAAATAAAAATTATGGCGAAAGAATGTAAAGTAACAGGCAAACGCTCCGTTGTAGGAGGAGGATATTCAAACCGCACTCGTGCGACGCAGTTTAACCCTACAGGAAAAAGACTTCGAAAGCCAAACCTCCAAAAGAAAAGGGTGTATGTCCCCGAACTTGATAAAACAGTTACAGTAATGCTCTCAACAAAAGCAATTAAAACTATTCAAAAAAATGGTGCCTACAAAACACTAAAGAAAGCAGGGTTAGTATAAGAGAGTAGTATTTAGATACTAAAAACTCGAGCGTAGTTATGCGCTCGAGTTTTTTTATTCAACCCACGCAGCGATGCCGTCACTTACAAAGGTAATGGTACCATTTTCTGCAGTACTTCTTATAAGAATATTTTTACTAGTAACTAATTCCACCACCTCCTTGTGAGGGTGCCCATACCTATTGTCTTTTCCTGCAGAAATGACTGCATAGAGAGGCTCCACCACATCTAAAAATTGCGAAGAAGTGGAAGTACGAGAACCATGGTGTCCAAGCTTAAGCACTTCTGATGTAAGTAGTGCATCATTATATGAAATAAGAGTATCTTCTACTTCGACCGATGCATCACCCATCAGAAGGAAATCAATCTCGCCATATGATATGCGAGCTACAATAGAAGAGTCGTTGGCATCTTTGTGAGAATAAAAATCCGAAGGATATAAAAGTGTCACTATAACCCCTTCACCCATATCAAAAAACATACCTCTCTTTCCCCAAAGTCGTATCATACCCTCCTCACGAAGAAGACTCTCCTCAAGTCTCTTGTACACAAGCGTCTCACTCTCTAGAGGAGTAGATACATACACCCCCACATCAAAACGATCAAGTACAAAAGAAAGGCCTCCTATGTGATCCGCATCAGGATGTGTTGCAAGCACCACATCAATAGAGCGATCTTCAAAACCTATTACAGAAGAAAGTTCTTCCAAAACACTCTTACCAAAACCCCCATCAATGAGCATTTGTATTCCACTTGGTGATTCTATAAAAATAGCATCGCCTTGCCCTACATCAAGAAATGCCACCTTCAAAAAACCTTGATCTTCTGCGACAACGCGAGACCACACAAAAAAATTAATGACTACAAAGAAAAGAATTATGAGTGAAGATATGTGACGCATTGTACCTCTATTGTATAGTATAGAAAAAATAAAGTGACTTATTCTCTCATGTTATACTGTAGGCATTAGTAATATAATCTTCTTTTATGCACACATACGATATACAGACCTTTGAAATACCTCCTATTGAAGGAATTTCTAAAAAACAAATTGATGCGCACCTTGCTCTCTATGAGGGTTATGTAAAACACGCAAACATTCTTGTAGAGGAAGTGATGAAACTACACAATAGCGACAACCCAAATAAACACTACCTCATGAAAGAGTTGTGGAGACGATACGGATTTGAATTTGATGGAATGCGTTCCCACGAATACTATTTCAATGCTGTTGTAAGAGGACCTCAAGCACTCAACACTGAGAGCAAACTCGGAAAGAAAGTGACCGAGTGGGTAGGCTCATACGAAGAACTCGAAAACATTCTAAAGTTTGTCACCGGCACACGAGGAAGTGGGTGGACACTCTTGGTATATGACAAGCACCAAGACTTTCTCGAAGTAGTATGGGTAGATGAGCATCACCTAGGACACCTCTCTTCTGTCGACATTATCCTCGCCATAGATTGTTGGGAGCATGCATATATGATTGACCACGACACTACTGGGCGTGGGGCGTATGTAGAAAGCTATCTTGCTGCAATAAACTGGAGTGTGCCCGAAAAGTGGTTTGATGAAGTGGTGAAATAACTTGAAACTCAAAACCTAAAACACATGGCTTAAAACATAGGAAAGGTCGTCAGTCTAAGGATGACGGCCTTTTCTCGTATATCATTATATTGCTTGACAATATAATATAGAGGTGGTATAATATAGTTAGAAGCTAAGGAAATCTCTTTAGCACAACCTCTTCCAACCAACCAGTTACTACGATGAGTTTCATCACCATGCTCTTTCCCAAGACCATTACCGTTAACCCCTTGGTTAACACCACTCGCACACTCCTCCCTGAGCTCAAAAAGCTCAAGGAAGAGATTGCATGGGCAATGTCTATAAGCGATCCTTTGACAGGACTTGTTGCATTTTTCAACATAACATCACCCTGGCACGACCGAGGTCCACTCGTCTCTTGGCATGACGAGAGCGACTTAGGCAAAAGCCTGAAGAAGTTCTACGCTATAATCTCGAACGCTGGACGCTGTTCCATAGGATGGAACAGAACAAAGGCTGGTGAGCTTGCTACAGAAGACAACGTCTTCCTCGGCAATATCGATGGTCTCTTTACCAAACCGATCTCATTCTGGAGAACTAGAAAAGGTCAGTCTGGCATGGGACGTCCTGCATTCGAAGTTGTGAGTGAACAAGCTCACGCTTATATGCAGAACGGTCACACCATCATCGATATCATCAACGAGATCGAGGATATGATTGCCTAGAACACACCATCCCACATAGGTGTCAAAAATCATGTGGACAGACCTTGCACTCACACTGCAAGGTCTTTTTTTGTCTCTTAGTTCTTTGTATTGTGTCTAGTACCTAGAGTATAGAGTGATGATTGACAAAAAACTATGTCGTGTTATAATAACAAAGAAATCGTTCTCATTAAACAATGCCCTGGAGAGGGTACCTCATGAAAAAAACCCACATTCGAGATGTTGCGGAGGAAAACCTCCCTTCATACCTAAAACTCTGGATTGTCTTGTTTTTCTTCATTGTCTTTGGGGGATTGACTTGTTACGACAGCCTTTATGGGCAGTCTGTGACAAACTCCTCTCCGAGAAATGAAGGCGAACTCCTTGCCAGGGTCTGGTACTCTCTCGTAGAACACAACAGTAAACACTTCCCTGATGTCGAATACATCAAGGTTGGTGATGAGATTATAAAACCAGGAGGTGTCATAGTCGCCAAAGACGGCGACCATCTCTGGGCTGTTGCGGAAGAACTCATGACACACTATGCCTTGTGGCATAGATGGAATGAGTGGAAAGAAAACTATCCTGTTGATGTATCTTTATTCCTTTCAGAGACAATACCTGAAGACACCTATAATGGACTTTTCCCATACCTTCCGGAGGAAGAGATGCTGGAAGGTACACCAGAGGTACAAGCTTCGGATAGATATGAGAGTGAACAACTCTCATTGTCTACCTTGGAGCGAGGTCTATTTGTTCTTTTTCTGTTATTTTTTGTTGCCTTTACTGTGTTTCTCTTTGGGAAACACATACAGCATCTCAGAAAACAAATATCGGAAAAGAACCGATTGCTGGAGGAGGAGAGAGAAAAAGTAAACGAGCTTAGCAGAGCACTTTCACAAGAGCGCACAGCGAGGTCATCTGCCGAAATATCATCCTCTCGTTTTCAACTTGAGGCGAGCATACTTCAAGAAGAAGTGCACCACCTTATTGAAAACCCGATTGAAACCTTTTCACTCCGTCTTCCCGAAAAACTTGAGGAGAAAGGTTGGGGTACCTGTCTAACCTCCTCGGAAGTCGAAGAGTTTCTTGAGCAAGAAATCAATGATGATTTCACGGTACCAACTCCACCCAAGAAAGTATTGCTCGAAAGCAGAGCGGGTTCTGTGGAGTTGAAACTCAATCTGTCAGGAGAAACCGGTGAACGCACCTCACTACGATGTGTGCTCAAACACATGCCGGGATGGAAGGTGTGGGTTCGGAAAGACAACAAAGACCATTTGATTCTTTTGACGGGCTCAGGCTCACACCTTATCACACCCAACTATGAGAGTGATGTGAGTATCAAAGAAGCCATCGACTCAGCATGGGATGATCTGGTGATTGCATACAAAAAAAGCTCACAGCGCGTTTAATACACTACTCTCCCCCGAAAAGGTGAGAGGGCCCGACATTTACATGTCGGGCTTTTTTTTATGTATATACCAAAAGATAACTCCATACAGTGCATACACGAGAAACATCCACCACAAAGAAAAATCCGCTAATGATACAGATGCGAAAGGTATTTTTTTGAAAAAATCTACTACAGTAAACATATACTCGAGGATACTATACTCGATAAATGCAAAAGGAAATGCGAGGGCTCCTGAAACGATACCAATACTCCCCACAACAAGTCCTCCAAGCATTCCAAGTGGAATAAGGGGTAATACAAGTATATTGACAAAAAGTGCAACAAGAGAAACTTCCCCCGTCATATAAAGCAAGAGAGGTAACACCATTATTTGTGTGGCAAGCGTGGCTATCACCATACTCCTGATAGAGAAAATATCATACCTAGTGTCCCAATAACGCTCCATATATGGTGTCCAGACCACAAGCCCTAGTGTCGCAAGAAAACTCAACTGAAAAGAGGGGTCATAAAGAAGCGTGAATGGATTGATGATAACCATAATAAACCCTGCCAAGAAGAGAAGTCTTACCACCTCAGCATTTCTTCCCGTCACTCGTGCAAAAATAAGAAGTCCTGCCATTATACTCGCTCTCACAATCGTCGCACTTGCCCCGGTCATAATCATAAAAAGAAAGATGGCCCCGACTCCCAACACACTCTTCCAGAGAAGAGGAAGTGCACTAAACACCTTCATAAAAAACTCGGATACGATAGTGACATTGTAACCAGAGAGTACGACAATATGTATAATACCTGTCTTTCGCAGATCATCTTCGAGATCACTCCCCAGAGAATCATCTGCCCCGACAGTAATACCCCCGGCAAGTGAGGAGTGGGGTTCAGGCAAGCCTCTTTCAAGTGAATGAAGAAAAGAATTTTTTATTCCAAAAAGAATTTTTTTTATTTTATTACCTCCCCCGGATACTTCAAGAATATTGATTTCTGGATAAAACATTTGATATGCAATGCCTTTACCTCGTAAATACGAAACATAATCAAAAACTCTTCCTGTATCTGTTACAAATGTCTTAGGTACATCAAGAGACCCTTTTATGTGCAAACGATCTCCATATTCAATAGTTAAATGCATATCACTTACAAGACGGACTTTATCTCCTTGAGACAAACGAACAATAACTTCTTTATACTTTTCTCTTTCTCTAGGCTCAGTAATAACAATTCCTTCAAAAAGCTTTTGTACTCCAACTTCATTATCAAGAGTTCCTAAACGAGCATCATCAACAAATGATGCCCTCATACCACCCAACATATAAAATATTCCTATTAACCCTAATAAAATTAAAAAACGATTGGGCAACGAAAGAAGTGTTGCAAGAAGTATAGATAAAGCACCAATAACACCTAAAAATACCAAAATAAAAATACCGGTCTCAAAAATGAAATAACCGGCAGTGCCTACAAAAAATGAAAGTATGGAGGTATAAAAAAGTTTACTGTCTCTCATGTGCTTTTCTAAAACCCCATGACTCTAGAATATCAAGCTCTTCCTCTGGGCTTAATGCTTTTTTAAAGCGTACTCCCTTTTTTCCTTTTACTCTCTTTTCACACTCTTTCCATGTGGCATGCTTTTCTAGAGAACCATCTACCAAAGAAAGATATGAATGTGCTTTTGCATTGCTACGATTTTTTTTCGAAGTGGTGATTTTTTGCAAGAGTGCTCCCTCATCTATATCATCAATACTCATATCATACTCTTCCAGAGACCCGCTAAAAAGCGGTCTTGAAGCATTCATGGCAAAAGATGTTGCGATACTGTCAGCACGCTCATTGCCAGCTATTCCGCTGTGGCCTGGGAGAATCCTCCATGACACATCAAAATATTCTTCCACTTGCACAAGCTCTTCCCAAAGGTCTTTATTTTGCACAGGCTCTTTTTTAGAGTTCATCCATCCTTTTTGTATCCAGCCATGTACCCAGGAAGTAATGCCTTTTACCACATAGGTAGAATCAGAATAAAGGATCATATCATATGGTTTTTTGACAAGAGAGTGGATATGCAAAAAGCGAAGCGCTTCAATAGCGGCCTTGAGTTCCATTCTGTTATTAGTTGTTCTCTCTTCCCTTCCCCCCAATTCTATAACTTTTGAATTTCCAATGTTTTTGGAACTTTCATTCTTAAATATAAGAATGACGGCCCCCCACCCACCAGGTCCGGGATTACCGCTTGACGCTCCATCTGTAAAAATTTTTATATTCATAAAAATAATTTTTAATCTTAATTCAATTTTGAATGTTTGAATGTTTTAAAATTCATTTATTTGAAATTCATTCGAAATTTTAAATTTAAAATTCTTAATTAAAACACAGTATATCCTATTTCATGTAGAGTATGTAATTTTTTACTATACCCTACTGGCTAAACCCGCGACACTAACATTAGTTTTGCTTTTTTGTTCTGCCGTTATTTATATAAAATATAATAGATTATAGCCACATTATTTAGATAAAATTCTTAATCTATAGAGTTAAAGCAGAACAAAACCAATGTTAGTGTGCGGGTAAACACCAGTCCCTAAACAATATCCACAATCCGAAGCCTAATCTCAGGACTATAACCAAATGTTGATTTTTCAACATACACAATAAGACTCAATGGATTCTTTTTTCCCAAAGCTGTATAGTCATCAGGGGTCTTGAAAAAGCTAATCGCAGTTATTTTTTTTCCTCCAGTACTTGAGAGAACAAGTTTTAAATGATTTTTTTGCTTCCCGAAAACCTCTACCCTTTCTGGGAAGACATTTTTTATAACAAAAAGAGGTTGCTCATTCCCGACTCCAAAAGGCGACAATCTTTCGAGCATATCATAAAAAGGCCACCCAAGATCATCGAGAGAAATCTCCGCATTAATTTCTGTCTTCTTTTCTATTACATCATCAGGGCCTAAGAGAGTGTGCGCCTCTATAAAAGCCTCTTCAAGATAATGTATTGCATCATCAGCAACAGAGAACCCTCCAGAAAAAGCATGCCCTCCAAACTCAGTAAGCACCCCCTCTTTGACATAATTCATAAGGTGTACGAGATGTATTACACCATCAGAGCGACACGAACCCTTTATACTTACACTCCCCTCTCTTCCCCATAAAAAAGAAGGTTTTTTATATGTTTCTGAAAGTGTATTTGACACAAGGCCAAGAAGTGATGGTTTCCAATGAGGATTACCCATTACAATAACGGGTCCTAGAGGATTTCCTTCCTCCTCCCTCATCTCTATTTTCTTTTTTGCCTCTTTGACCATACTCGCAACAAGACCCTTTCTTTCGTTATTAATCGTATCAAGGTGTGTTGCGTACTTACCTGCATCCTGAAGATTCTTTGTAGAAAGTAAGAAAAATGCATCCTCAGGTTTATCCATTCGTGATGCAGCATTGATACGAGGACCTATAGTAAAACCTACATCCGTCTCAGTAAGGTGTTTTTGGCTTGTTCGAGTTATTTTCAAAAGATGCTGTAATCCCGGACGAGGAGACTTCCTCAACACAAGTAGTCCATAACGAGCAAATACCCTATTTTCACCTACAAGTGGTACCATGTCGGAAATCGTTGCAATACCCACCATATCAAGAAGCCACTTTTCCCATCCTTCGGGTATTTCATTTTGTATTTTGAAATTTTTGTTTTGGATTTCTCGCAAGAGTGCTTGAACTACCTTATACACCACAGCGGCTCCACAAAGATCCTTGAAAGGATAGTCACATCCTGTTTGTTTTGGGTTGACGATTGCATATGCGGGAGGTACTTCTTGTGGAGGTAGGTGGTGGTCTGTAATGATTACATCCACACCATTCTCCATGGCATACGCCACCTCTTCCTTATTAGCAATCCCACAATCGATAGTAATGAGGAGTGAGACTTTATTTTCTATAAATCCCTCTATTGCAGCAGTGTTGAGGCCAAAACCTTCTCTATTTCTATGAGGTATATAGTTTGTAAAATGTGTATACCCTATTTTTACAAAAAAATCATGTAATACCACCGCACCAGGTATACCATCTGTATCATAATCACTATAAATAACTATTTTTTCACCCTTTGATACCGCCTCTAGTATTCTCTTTACCACCTTTTCCATATCCTTAAGCAAAAAAGGATCATGCGTATCCCTCTCATAATCAGGATTAAGAAAGGTGTCTATAGTATCTTTTCCTTCAATCCCTCTATGGGAGAGAAGTTGAGCAAGTATGTGCTGATGTTCCAATGCGGAATTTTCAAAATCACCTTTATCAAGAAGGGGTGAAAGTATCTCGTATTTATCCATACGCTCATTCTACCACGAGAAGTAGCCTTCGAGTCTTTACAAATATGTGATGCTCCTCTACTCTCTTTCAAGTACATTACTTTTATGTATAGCCTCTATTCCCACGAGAGTTTCTTCTGCTAAAAACTGCAACATAGCTCCTCCTGCCGTAGAAGTGAATGCAAACCCGTGTTCATAATCAAGTCCAGCCTTAGAAAGAACCCCAATAGTATCACCCCCACCTACGACAGCAGGAACACCTGACTCAATAAGTATGTGGGCAAGTCCAATAGTACCCTCAAAAAAGCCTTTTTCATAATCACCCAAAGGACCATTCCATAACACAAATGCTGATTCTCTTACAATCTCTCTCAAATCATCAAGAGATGTGCCTGCCACATCAACAATAACCCCTTTGTCAACACTGCACTCGCGACTTTCGAGGACATGTTTTTGCTTACCATCAAAGCAAATCACCTCACTAGGAATAACTATCTTAGGATTATCTACAATATCATCTATTGGCTCAACATGAGGTGGAACATGCTCACTATCTACCCGTATACCCTCATAAGACAAAAAAGGTTTCATCAATGCCCCTCCCACATACACTGTATCTGCTTTTTCTATAAATTTTCTAATAAGAGGCATTTTTGTACTAAACTTTGCTCCACCGAGAATAAATACAAAAGGTCGTGGTGGGTTAAAGGAAAGCGAAAGGTGGTCAAGCTCCTCTTTAAACTGGATTCCTATATATGAAGGTAAGAAACGAGGAATACCTACGACTGAAGCGTGGGAGCGATGAGATACGGAAAAAGCATCGTTGACATACACTTCTGCAAGTGAAGAAAGCTCTTCCGCAAAACGCTCTTGATTACCCACCTCTCCGTCATGTAACCTCACATTTTCGAGTAACACTACATCTCCCTCCTTCATTCCTTCTATATATTTTCCCGCCTCATTACAATCACATGAAGGGCTAAATCCTATATCCATCATTCGAGACAAATAATCATGAACTATTTTCAAAGAGGTAGTTTCATCACCCCAAATATGACTTACAATGATTATTTTTGCACCCGCTTCACGCAACCAATTAATTGTCGGCAATGCTTTACGAATACGAAAATCGTTATCTATAACACCGCCTGTGACAGGTACATTAAATGCAGTCCGCAAAAGAACCTTAACTCCTCTCAGATCTTTACGACTTGTGATAAGTGGCAAATGATACATGTTAAATATTTTTTACAAGAGATAAGATATCTATAAAATGTGTAGGATCAAGAGAGGCTCTTCCTATCAAAAATCCGTCCACCTGCCCCTCTTTCATGAGCATCTCTGCATTCTCTCTTGTCACAGAACCTCCGTAGAGAATTGGTGTGCGTGATGCGATATGTGTATCAAAAAGATCGATGAGGGTTTTACGAATATAAATAGACATCTCATGCATATCATGGGTACGAATCGCCTCCCCTCCATCTCCTATTGCCCACACGGGTTCATATGCGATACGCACTCTTTTCATATGAGCAGGAGGAATATTTTTTAATGCTGATACAAGTTGCTCTTTTACTACACTAAAATAATCTCCACTTGCATCACGGGTCGTTTCTCCTATACAAAGCACCGCATTCATACCAAATGATGTAACCGCTTCCACCTTAAGAGCAACCACATGCGCACTTTCTCCAAGAGCTCTTCTTTCAGAATGCCCCACAATAACAGTATCTACCTTGCTATCTTTTAATTGTTCTAGTGCTATCTCTCCTGTATAGGTTGTTATTTTTTTACCTATCTTTTCCCAAAAAACATCTTGAGATCCTATGTGAATATTATTTTTGGTATTCACAGCCTCCAAGTCTCCTAAAAAAATTACAGGAGGGCAAACCACTACAGAAAGTTTTGGATTAGGTGTATATAGTGATTGTAGTGTGGAAAAAATAGTTTCTGCCTCAATTGAGGTTTTAGGATTCATCTTCCAGTTACCAATAATGTATGTTTTTTTAGATTTTGACATACCTTTATTCTACCATCCCATAGATAAGTTACAAAAAGGTATGTTTCTAGATTTCTTTCCATGAACCTATACCAAAACCTCCGCCAGGACCGGAGTCAAAAAGGAGATTAATGAGACCGGTTTCATAAACCACTTCAGCTGTGTTTTTTATACGAATCTTATACGCAGTTACTTCTTTAAGATTAATACTGTTTTGAAGGAGTATTTCTCCATCAGGTGCATAGACGAGCAAATCTCCATCTACAGTATTTTGTACTTCTATTGCAGTATTACTTCCTCCTGTAGAAGCACTATTGTTTTTAGAAACAAAAAGTATGTAGGAATTATCACCGGTTCCTTCAAAAAAGGCTTTATTTTCAAGCTCTATAGTACCTCCTGTGCTTCTTTGAGAGTCGTTATCCGCAATGAGTGCGGTACTTTGTCCAGAAATAAGAGGTGCGACTTTTAGCGTAGGACTATTTTTAATAATAATATCCCCATCAACCCAAATATGACCACCTATAAATAAATTATAGTTATTGCCACTTATCTCAAGGTCGCAATTAATTTTTACTGGCCCTATTGTTGTCTCACCACTAATCTTATATGGACAAGGAGAATTGATCACCCCACCTAAAAGCGCTGCATTTTTCCATTCTTCTATTTGTTCGTCAGAAATAGGCATCTCGCTTGGTTGTTGGTCGGGGCTTCCTGGAAAAAGAGAGCCGTGAACTGTAGATCCTGAAATATTCTCATAATACGCATCACCGTCTGTGGTGATGTTTGTAATAGTGTGTGCATATACCGAGCTCGTCGCATAGATGCCACTGACAAGACCTGTGGGGCCAGAAGAAATAACACTTCCTTGTATAAGATTACTTCCCGATCCTGTCACTGGACCATTCGCATTTACATTTCCAAGAATAGATGCCGAGTTTTCAAGCACAATCCCTCCTTCCCCTGCTTGTACTCCATAATTAAAAGACACCCCATCTGTGACAATAAGTCCTACCTCTGTTTTTCTTACCGCATCTCGCACAAGCCCTAGAGCAGCTACTATAATATCGGAGGGAACGCTCGTATCTGCAGTCGTTGTTGCATATGTGCCACCAAGAGAAAGTGTCTCCACCTCATCATATAACATATTGTTTTTAATACGAATCACCACATCCTCTAGACCACTCTCAGCAGTACGCAATGCCTGCTTTGATCGTGATGTTTCTTGTATATTTTTTGTATCTTGAAACACTGGTACTGCAACGCCATTTATCAAAATCATAGAAAAAGTAAGCATCATCATAACCGCCACAAAAAGCGCACTTCCTCTACTTCTATTTTTCTTTGTATACATTTCTTTATTCATACTAATACGATCCTCTTAGAGTATACGACATATAAAAATCTTCATTATAGACATACTCTCCAACCTCTACTCGCGCCTCGATCACAACAGATACGAGCGTAGTATCATCGATACTCTGTGTTGAAAACCTCAAAGCCTCGATGATTACTTCTTTATCGGTGAGGTATCCTGAAAAAATACCATTCTCCTCAAAAAGTACGCGCCCATCTAGGAGTGAAAACCTCCTTGTCTCTATTGCTTCATTTTCTATACGCTCAAGCAAAAGCATTCCACCGTCAACGCCCAAAAGACTGCCTGCAAGATTGACAGTTCGTGCAGAACGAACCTCATAACTCATTCTGTTACTAAGGGAAAGTATAGATGCATGCATAAGACGAGTCGCTTTGATCGCAGAGTAAGAACGCGTAGTGCTAATAAGAGTAGAAAAAAGTACAAGAATAATAAGTGTAGAAATAGTAATGTAGACCACAAGCTCGAGGAGAGTGAACCCTCTTTTTCTTTCTTTCTTGGTTGTAGTAAGAAAAGTGTACATTCTATTCAAATAGATTAGACAGAAGTAGTGTTGCAGTACGAGTTGTCGTCGCTGTCCTTCTACTATAGAGAACCTCAATGGTTACCTCTACCGTATCAGGATCAAGAGTACCTGTGGATGCTATATCATCAAATGCGTCTCTATATATAGGTGAAACATAAAATCTTCTTTCAAAACCGTCAGTATATATAGGCGTACTAACTATATCCCAAGTAGAGCCATTGTTCATGAAATAATATGGTGTACCTGGATTAAGAGTATCAATATATGAAGCCCACCCCACATCACGAAAAAACCGTATGAGCTCACCCCCCTCTTCAAGCAACAATGTTGCTTTTAAAGTACTCGTATTATCAAATGCAGTACGAATAAAAAAAGAATACGCACCAAGAACACCAAGAGTAATGCCTAATAAAAGTGATGTTGCAATTACAACCTCCACAAGACTTATTCCTTTTTGTGTATTTGCTGTATACATTTTATTCTCCAAGCTCTACAAGCCCTGTTCGACTAATCACAATACTTTGAAACTCATCCACCCCCGACATAAGAGTCGTGGTCCCCACAGAAAGCGCTTCTCCTGTTAGACGATTAAATACCACCTCTGATCCTATTGGATCAAGTTCGATTGATACCATCCTCACTCCACCACTCAAGTCAAACCTTTTATTAAATGGATCACTTTCGTTATATGAAGAACCTCGAAACAATACAAAATATGTAGAAGTAGCATAGACTCCATACGATTCGTCATTTCGTGATGCGAGCGTGTGAGTACGAGCTTCATCATAAAGCGCAATAACACCCATTGCATTTTTTGCCAATACATCGGTATTTTGTATTTGACGAAAAGAAATAAAGACAACCGTTGAAAGTATGGAAAGAACAGCAATCACTACGAGCATCTCTACAATCGAAAACCCTCCAACAGCTCGAGGCTTATAACCTATAGTGTATACCTTTTTAGAGGTATGACTTTTTTTAAAGTTTTTCATTTTTTATTTCAAATTAAATATCTAGATCCTTTAGCTTTCTTGAACAAATTACAAAGTATTACGCGAGAACTGGAAATTTCAAGATTCGAGTCTTCAGTCATATCTAGAGACTACTTGAGAGTGAGTACATCGGACTAATCATTGAAATAGCAAAAAAACCAACTACCGCACCGATAATGACCATAAGAAAAGGCTCAATGATTGTGGAGAGGTTTTTTGTTTGTTCTTCAATGTCTTCTTCATAAAAAATAGCAACACGCATCAAAAGGTCAGGAAGTTGCCCTGTCTCTTCACCTACTGCCATCATTTCATTGACTAGGGGCGGGAAAAGGTCTTCTGCTTCTTTAAAAATATCAGACATTGTTGCTCCTTTCTGTATCTTTTTACTTGCTGATTCGAGCACCTCTTTAAAATGAATATTTTGTATCACATCAGCAGTAATCTCTAAAGAACGCACTACCTCTACTCCAGA
>Ga0210057_1001689_pt1 | contig 32953 bp, 35 predicted proteins | sample CryGeyCG2114_010_2_FD_183968 | JGI IMG/M metagenome (GOLD analysis project Ga0210057, IMG submission 183968) | Groundwater microbial communities from aquifer - Crystal Geyser CG10_big_fil_rev_8/21/14_0.10 (SPAdes) (version 2) | ecosystem: Environmental > Aquatic > Deep subsurface > Groundwater ... | reverse complement strand
TGCTGGCAAAGTAACTGAAAATGACTCAAGTGTTTCACAAGAAACGCTCACGTCACTTTTCACGTGAACCGTCACACTAACTGAGCCTGACAATTCGGCCCAATTTGGTACATCTACGTGCATGCGTGTGCCACTTGGGTGATCCCACTCAGTGGTGTACCTCATGAGGATCGTCTCTCCTGCCACACTGGTTATGTACGCACTGACATCAGCTCTTTTTTCTCCCAACACCATGTAGTCAAAGGAGTGAAGCTCTCCCTCGTATATGTATGGCCAGAAATCAGTCACAACCGGAGCAGAACACTGAGTATTCTGAACAGTTTGTGCTGATGCGAATCCTGGAGCTAAAAACAATGCAAAAAGTACCACAAACGTGGCAACGACATATTGTATTGAGAGTGCATTGTTTTTCATGTAAATCTCAAATAAGAGCTGCGACTACTGTATACCTACTATGTGTAGTTTTTTGTGTCAATGAATAAAAAAGTTCCACCAGAGCAATGGCGACAGCGCAAGAGGGGATATCTAGATTTCAAAAAAAGAGTGTCCCAGGAATTTATAAAAAGGACATTTAAAATTATCAGTTAGGTAGCAAAAAGTCCGTTTGCAACTGGCCATTTATAGGGGAAATGTGGATAAAGTATGTGTATATGTGGATTAAAAGGACATTTTTTATGTCTTTTATGTGGAAAAGGGTCCTTTATGAAGATAGCGTGGCCTAATTTAGGGCAATATTGAGAAATGTAGGTATTGAAGGCTATTTATGGAGGAGTAATCAATATGATTCACGTGAAACTCACATGAGGGCTAAGAATGGTACTATATAGTCGTGGGAAATGGTTCACGTGAAAACACAAAGATAATAGGAGATTTAGGCGAAACAATCGCCTGCAAATTCCTTGAAAGTAAGGGATTTACTATCCTAGACCGAAATTACCGCAAAAAGTACGGGGAAATCGATATTATTGCGAGAAAGGGTAATTCGATCAGGTTTGTTGAAGTTAAAAGCATTTCACGTGAAAACTCTGACTTTAGACCGGAAGAGCAGGCTCATCCTAAAAAGATTGGTAAGATAGCCAGAGTGGCAGACTTCTATATGAACCAGAGAGAAGGCCAAGAAGAGTACCAGATTGATGTAATAGGGGTTTTCATCGATGAAAACAGAATGAAGGCTCGGTGCCGATTCTTTGAAGGGGTTGCGTAGATGGAAAAGGATATCCCCATTTATAAAGGACATTTAAAGGACATTGTTTTAATGTCCGTTAGAATTAGGAAACACAGCGAACGGTGGTATTATTTGGTCGCCACAAACGAGTGTGGTCGATTTATTGTTTTGAGTTTTATTTGAAGGTGGATTCAGTCGGGGCGTAGCATAATGGTAGTGTACTCGCTTTGGGAGCGAGCGGCCCGGGTTCGATTCCCGGCGCCCCGACTGAGGTCATCTTACAAAACTATATAATAGAAAATTCGCATTCCTTGAGATTGCTTTTGCTAGAAGGGAATCGAACGGAATTCCGCCGACATGGCTTCAAGGCGGAATTCGCGGTGATGGAGGAGGTTGTTTTTTATATTGCTTGCAACAGAAAACAAACGATGGAGGAGGATTCCCGGCGTCCCGACTGAAGTTATCTTCTAAAATAAAAACAGAGAGTGACAATCTTGGAGACCGTGGTGGTCCCAAAAAGAAAAAGTGCAAAAAGACTTGCCCGGCCGAAAGGCCGGGCGTATGCGTCTTTAGTCTAGTGTTTGTACGAGCAGCATCAAAAATCCGAAAACAAGCAGTGCTGCACACGGATACTTTCCGATTGTCAGCCAAATCGGCTCTTGATCAGGCAAAATTTCTGGGAACATAGGTTTCCGCGTATTTGTGGTCATTTTCGTCCCTCCAATTCTAATTCTAGGATATGCTCCGACGCTGGCCTTTGCAACTAGTTATCTAACACATCGATGAGTTGTTTCGTGAGTCCTGGGGCGATGTTAATTTTGAAGTCATTTGCAAATATCTGTATGTCAGAGCCAAGCAGACTTACCAAGCTCATTCCTGCAAATTTCCTTAAATCTTCATCAACGTGGTAAAGCGTCACTGCACGTAAGTCGCGCTCAGCTGTTGAATCTCCCGTGCTGGTGGTTACGATAATTGCGATAAGACGATTCCACTGATTCACAACAGCACCGCCCGAAGATCCGCTTTGAGCGATAATTACTCCGCCGAGGGAAATCAAGTCTATGGTCCCGTCGTCAAAGGTAAATAGATTTTTAATAGTAGTAATTGTTGATACCGCAGACAGATTCTGGGTGACAGAGAGGCCTCCTATAAAACCTGCAGGGTAGCTTGCCAGAAGGATATCTTGACCACGATCTATAACTTCTTGCCGAGTCTCTGGTAGGAGAAAGGGTAGGTGAGAGGCGAAAGGAGAGCTATCGACATTTTGTGTAATCTTAAGAAGCGCCCAGTCGTGCTCACCAGTTCCTGTCGCTTGAGCTTCGGTGAGTTGTTTTGCGTGCTCAGAAACCCAGACTGGCGGAAGGTACATTACTTCTGCTTCCCAAGCGGCTACAGCCGGAGATCCTGTGCGAATAGAACAATCCACATTTATCCGAGGGTCGCTATCTAGAAGCATGTATTGAGCGACGTGGGCATTGGTGAGAATAATTCCACGCGCATCTATTATTACTCCAGTTGCAGTTACTGGACTTCCTCCACTTGTAGAGCAATAAATATTTACCACGGCAGAACGAGCTGCGGTGTTTATATCCTCAAAGCTTCTAGGGTCAAAAGGGTAATGAGAAGATGGGGCGGGAGTGGATACTTGCGGCTGCACTGCCGTTTCTCTACTTACGACGGGAGTTTGACTGATCTCAATCTCTAAAACCTCCGGCTTTTGCTCGATGATGATTTCTTCAGAGATAGTCTGAGAATCAGATTCGTCCGGAGTGAGTCCTTCTTTCTGCGAAAGTACATGCTCTGCGGCAGGTATGGTGGGCTCGCGGTGTATACGGGGAAGAAAGAGGGTTAGGGCGGTGCTCAACAGTATTATCGAAAATAGTGCCACAGATCTTTTCATACATACAGCATAAGGCTAAAAGGGACTTCAGCTTATTGACATGCGAGGGTTTTTATTTCTCTATCTTGACAAAGTGGCTATTTTTGGTAATATTCTCGCATACCTTTTTTGGTATCTTTTATTAACTGTCTGCGCGTAGGCGCAAGACAGATTAACTTTTTCTGACTATGGATGAAAACCAAACACCAGTTGAAGGAGCTCCTGTAGAGGAAACTCCAGCAACAGAAGAGGAGGCAACTCCTGCTGCTGAGTAATACAACTCAAAGCGAAGCAAAACACCGCCCATTTTGGGCGGTGTTTTGCTTTGTTTGTGCGGGTGGGGAATCGGCGTCAGCTCACTAATAAGCACCAGCTTCGCAGGTGCTATATAAGTGGCTTCTACCCGGGCTCGCTTGTTCTGCTGCGCAGAACATAGCTCCGCCTTTCGATTCCACACGAAAGCCAAGCAGTTGGCTTTCTCCACTCCGCCTACAAATAAACAAAAAAACACCCTCGTCGGGTGCTCTCTGGTTTAATTGTGCGGGTGGGGGGAATCGAACCCCCGACCACAGCTTGGAAGGCTGTTGTTATACCACTTAACTACACCCGCATTTATACTTTGTGTCCGGCTATAGTAGCAGAAATGCTACCAAATGCACAAAACCCGCCTTGTGGCGGGTTGCGTGTATTCAAGTGCACTTGAATTGAATTCCCTATTTAACAGCATCCTTAAGAGTCTTTGATGCGCGGAATTTAGGTACGCGCATAGATGGGATGTTGATGCTCTCGCCTGTGCGTGGGTTTCGGCCCGTTCGCGCTGCTCGCGTCTTTGCCTCAAAAATGCCAAGTCCAGCAATTGATACGTCCTCGCCCTTTTGAAGTGTTGAGGTAATAGAATCAACGATTGTTTCAACTGCGCGCTCAGCGTCCGCCTTAGTTCCTCCAAGTACTTCGTGTACTCGATCTGCTAGTTCTGCTTTGTTCATAGTAGTAGGTATTGTCTACGTGAGTAAAGTCGACCGCTCACACCATTGTTCAGTACCTGAAATATCCTGTCAATGCCTTGTTTTTTCGATGTTGTGGTATTACCCAAGCACGGAAAGTAGATACTCAAGTACTAAGAGAGGGGATTTTGCAAATTATAGGAGGCATTTTTTACCGCGCGTACTCTATTGAGCGGCTTTCTCGAATTACGTGTATTTTAATTTCACCCGGATATTGCATCTCTTTTTCGATTTGTTGTGCGATATCGCGCGCTATGTTGTGCGCCTCTAGATCGGTTACGTCCTCCGGCTTCACAAATACACGCACCTCGCGCCCTGCAGCAATGGCGTAGCTCTTCTCGACGCCTTTATGAGCATTTGCGATCCCTTCTAGCTCCTCGAGGCGTTTGATGTAATTTTCTACAGTGTCTCGTCGCGCTCCTGGGCGGCCACCTGAAATCGCATCAGCCACCTGCACGATCATGCTCTCTGGAGTCTCATATGGATATTCTTCGTGGTGAGCCTGCATCGCCTTAACTACCGCTTCGTCAACGCCAAATTTCTGTAAGATTCTGCGTCCAATTTCAACGTGTGTACCAGGAACTTCATGATCTACTGCCTTACCAATGTCGTGCACCAATGCTCCTGCGCGTGCCACAGCGACGTTTGCACCGAGTTCTTCTGCGAGCATGCCGGCAAGATGAGACATCTCCACTGAGTGATCGAGAACATTCTGCCCGTAACTTGAGCGGAAATATAGGCGCCCTAGGATCATCAATAATTTAGGGTCGAGATTTGGTACTCGCGCTTCAAACGCGGCCTCCTCACCCTTTTTCTTAATGATTTGATTAATTTCTTCTTGCGCTTTGGCAACTACTTCTTCAATTTTGGCTGGTTGAATGCGTCCGTCGAGGATCAAGTTCTCAAGTGCAACGCGCGCAACTTGGCGGCGAATCGGATCATACGAAGAAAGGGTAATAGTGCCAGGTGTGTCGTCGATAATCACATCTACGCCGGTTGCGCGCTCAAATGCACGTATGTTTCTTCCTTCTTTTCCGATGATCTTTCCCTTTATTTCATCTGATGGAAGCTGAACAGTTGTAGCGAGTACATCAGAAACAACAGAGTTGCCCAATCGGTGAACTGCAGTTGTGAGGATATCTCGCGCTTTCACATCAAGCTTTTCTTTCGCTGTTGTTTCAAGTTTCTGTATTCGAATAAACAAATCTTCTTGGTTTTGTTTTTCGACAAGGTCAAGTAATTCTTTCTTAGCATCTTCAGATGAAAGATGCGCCAAGCTTTCAAGTTTCTTTTTTTCTTCAGCAACCATTTCATCCACGCGCTCGCGTACACGTTTTAACTCCTCAATTTTCCCCTTGAGTTCCTCATCTTCTTTGTCTAAATCGCCTTGGCGCTTATCCAAAAGTTCCTCCTTTCGAATGAGGCGCTCTTCTGTCTTCTTCAGATCCCTCTCCCTCTCCTTGAACTCTTTGGTGAGTTCGTCTGCGCGCTCAGAAGCTTTCGTCTCAGCTTCATCTGTAATGCGCTTTGCTTCTTCTTGAGCCTCAAGCATTCTCTGCTTGATCTCGAGCTCCATTGAGCCACGTTTGCCGAGCGAGATGATCCAGCGGAGGAAGTATCCAAACGCCGTACCCACAAGCCCCGCGACCACGAGGAGTACTAATAAGATTTTTAGGTCCATAAGCAGGGTGCACCCTACTTTTCTGTTTCTTTAGCTATAGCGACAGTATAAATCCATCCCGAAAATCGTTGTCAATTAGTAGGTTCTGAAATTTCTTACGCATATAGTGCTGAAAAAGGCGAAAAGCCGGCTGCAAATTACACAAATATATATTAATGGTGTGCTCGCAGTATAGCACCGCGATATAAAGAACGCTATTTTTGCTGAAAATACAGCAAAAACGTAGTTTATGAGAGAACTTTATCGATAATGCCGTACTTTTTGGCCTCATCTGCGGTTAGGAAGAAGTCGCGATCCACGTCTTTTTCTATTTGCGAGAGTTTTTGCCCAGTATTTTTGGCCATCATTTTATTCAAACGGTCTCTGGTAGAAAGAATGTGCTTTGCGGTGATCTCAATGTCTGACGCCTGTCCCTCAGCGCCACCGAGGGGTTGGTGAATCATTACCTCTGCATTCGGAAGCGCGTATCGCTTACCCTTTGCGCCGGATGAAAGTAGCCATGCACCACCTGATGCCGCCATGCCCACACATACCGTAGAAACATCTGGCTTCACGTGATTCATTGTGTCGATCATAGCGAGCGTTGCAGACACAGATCCGCCGGGGGAGTTTATATAAAATGAAATATCTTTCTTTGCATCTTCTGATTCAAGGAAGAGAAGCTGTGCTATTACTAAGTTTGCCACCTCTCCCACGATAGGGCCTCCTAAAAAGATAATGCGCTCTTTTAGAAGGCGTGAATAAATATCATACGCACGCTCTCCCATATTGGTTTTTTCAACTACCATTGGTACGAGCATTTGAGCCCTCTCTTCACGAATGTGTTTGTTACTGATTTCCATAGTATTGGAGCGTGTCTAAAAATTTCTCCCTGTCTGCGCCGCCCGATTTTCTACTCATTACTCAACGGCTCGAACTCAATGTGCTTCAATCAGCACACTTCGTTCTCCGCCGGAGCAATTCGCAAAGAAAATCAATCGGCTCGACTTGGGAACCCAATTTTCAGAAACGCTCCCCACCATCCTAGCAGATTTTCACCCTTACTCAAACACTAAAACTACTTCTGACTCTCGAGCCACTTTAAAGTGGCGTCGTTGCGCAATACTTGTTCGTAATAGCCGCGGACGTTCATTTCGTCAATGTCTTTGTGGTGTTCAAGTACGTGTTTGACGTGTTTCTCAAGCTCTTCGGAGTCTGCTTTCAAATCTTCTTTTTGTGAAATTTGCGCTAGTACAAGCTGCATTCGCGCACGTTTTTGTGCTGCTTCGCGCCAGTCTTTGTGAAGGTCTTCTCGAGTTTTACCTACCTGCTTTAGGTAAGCGTCAAAGGTTGTACCAGCTTGCTCAAGGTCAGCCGCCATTTGAGATTCCATTTTTTGCAATTCATGATCTACGAGTACATCAGGAACAGGAACTTTTGAATCAGCGATGATTGCTTCGATTAGTGAGATGCGATGTTTTTCATCCTCGCGTGCCTGTTTTTCTTTTTTAATATTTTCTTTTAGCTTCACTTTAAAATCTTCTGCATCTTTATAGCCAAGCGTTTGCACGAAAACATCATCAATACCTGGCAGTGAGAGTGTGTCCATTTTCTGCGATTCTTCGTGTGCAGCGGCTGGCTCAGCTCCTGCCTCTATTTTTTCTATTTTTGCTCTCTCTCGGCGTAAGTGGGTGAGAGTTTCCTCTACCTCTTCATCGCTTGTGGTCGTTGTTACTTTCTTCGCATTGTGCTTTTTTGAGATTTTTTTGTAGTCAGAAAGTTCCACTTGAGGCATGACGGCTATTTTTGCTGTGAATCCGATTGGATTCTCGGAAGCTAGTTTGGTGATAGTGACGGATGGTGCTGAGATAGCAAGGATATTTTCAGTTGCCAAAAGTAGAGGAAGCTCCTCTGTGATAGCTGTGTCAGCAACTTTTTGCATGAGAGCGCCTTCGCCGATTTGTTTTATCAAAACGTCTTCAGGCACATGACCTTTGCGAAAACCAGCCATGTTGGCGGTTTCTTTAAGTTTGGCGAGTGCACGTACTCTGTATTCGCGCACTTTTTCTAATGGAATTTCTGCTTTAATTTCCACTTCCGATTTTTCAGTATCAGGAGTAATGGTTACGTTTACGCAATTGTGTTTTGTCTCTGACATTGGCCGATTCTAAACGCAAAACGACTTACTCACAAGAGTAAGTCGTTTTTATATGCGCATGTAAGTTACTAGAATTCGTTTTCAAGATCTGAAAGATCTGCTTCGAGTTGTGCTTCAAGGCCAGCTACGTCGGTGTCGTTAAAATCATTTTCAATTGATTCTGGATTTGTTGAGTTCCCTCCACCTGTCTGTGATGTTCCTCCGGAATCTCGATCTCCGAGAATCAGCGGAAGATTATCGTATCCATTCCCACTTAGGCTAGCTCCCCAGAAGTATAGTCCGCCGAAAATTAGAAGCGCAATTATGATAACGATCCCAAACATAGGGCCAACAGATCCGGTAGTTTTTTCTTGTTGAGGCGTAGTTGCTTCTGTGCTGTTCTCTCCCGGCTGGTTTCCTTGTGGTGCTTGGTTTACTTCCATACGTATTTTGAATGTTATTAGTCTTATTCTGTCTCGACATCAGCACCTGTGTCAATGTTTGCCTGTGCGTTTGCACGAAGTAGTGCTTTTAATTCAGCGATTGCATTTGCAATCATCGTTTTAGTTTCCTTCACTCCTGCAATTGCATCTCGGACAGCCTGTTTCACGTCATCGAGGTGTTCGCGAGGAGCATCTGATTGCAGCGCTCTTTCGAAGGTCACTTTAGCATCAGAGACTAGTCCGGTTGTTACTGCAAGAGAGCTCTCTGCCTCCGCAGTAGCCGCTGCCGCAATGGACACGTCTACTCCGTCTGATCGAAGTTCTTCGAGCTTGGCGCCGATACGGTCGAGTGTGTTTGAGAATTTGCTAACCGCAGCGTCCAAGCGATTCAACATGTTTTCAAGGTGAATTTTTATACGAGTTCCAACCTCTGTTTTTATTTCTGTTTTAAGTTCGAGCCTGCGATCTTGCATGTCGCGAACATTGTCGTGTAGAGCTCGGCGCAGTTCTTCGCGGTGATCTCTTGCAGCATCCAAGATGCGAGTTCTAGCATCTGATGAATCAGCGGCTTGTAATTCTGCCCGAACCTCCGCCTTAAAACCGGCCGCGTCTACACGGGCATCGGTGCGGAATTTCAGGAAGTCTGTTTTTATTGTGTTTCGCGTGTCTTTGATTTCAGCGCGAAATGCGTCTTGCTTGCCTTGAACTTCTGTTCGAAGAATCTGGAGACGGTTTTGTGCCTCGTCTTTTTGCAGGAGACGAGCGCGCACGTCAGCCTTAATCTGAGCGTCACCTCGGACGTCTACTGTCTGAGCGCTTACAAAAGAAGCACTGGCACCGATGGCAAAGATTGTTGCTATAAGCGCAAAAAATCCAACTTTGGTAATTGATTTTGTCATACATTTATTGTTAATGGCGTGATAATAATGAGTATTGCCGCATTTGGCGGGTGTACACTACCGCCTCGCGGAGATGCGTATACTTTGAAAGAATAGCATGCGGTACTCTGCGATAGTTATACAGACGACTCATGTGGGGATTTATTACGAGCATTATGTTTTGCGCCTAGAGAGAAATGGGTATATCCTCTATATTCATGAATGACTACAATAAACTTTATACTCCGGGAGATCTTGAAAATTTCATCATCAATACGGTGGTGGAAATTCCAGAGAAATCTATTCTTAAAATCGAGTATAACCGTAAGAAATGCACGTTCGAGATTGATCGTGTTGAGCCTGCGATTTTTGCAAAACCTGCCAATTACGGATTCATTCCTGCAACACTTGACGATGATGGAGATGAGCTCGACACGCTTATTGTTTCTCCTGAGGCAATTCCCACAGGAGTCGCACTTGAGGCAAAGATAATTGGAGTCTTGAATTTTGAGGATGATGGCGAGATGGATCACAAAGTAATTTGTGTACCGGCTGATGATCGAGATAGCGACAACAAAATCCAAAGTCTCGACGATTTGGGGGAGCGATGGAAGCAAAAAATCGAGTATCATTTCCGTACATACAAAGACTTAAAGAAGCCCGGTACAACAAAGGTTCTTGGCTACGGTGACAAAGAAGATGCAGTAAAGGTGATCGAAGAGTGCATCGAGAGGTACAAAAATCAATAGAAAAAGTGGAACGTATGTAAATTTGCACATCGCTTTCAATTGTGTTATAAATACTGCAGACGGAAAATTAAACAGTGAGGTTTCTCATGATGAAGGTGAACGACAAACAGCTTCTTCTCTTGGTTTTGGGTTCAGTATTTTCATTACGTCTGAACATGGGAAAAAGAGAGGACAATGTCAGGTGCATGAAGGAGGCCGTTTCTAGAGGATTCTTTGTGCGAGAACGTGGGATGAAGAACGTCGCCTTCTCGGCGACCGCCATTAGCCTTGCCGCGCAAGTCAGAGATATTTTGGAGGAGAAATTCCCCCAAGAAGATTTTCGGCTCCTCCTCATGCTCCTCTCTGGTGTGGAGCCGCTCGAGCTCTGTATTCTGAAAGCAGAAGATATGATGAGTATCGAGAGAGGATGCACATCAGGGTACCTTAAACGCAGTAGCGTGAAGAATCCGATAGGATTTGGAAAGGGAACCTATCTGCATTCTAAGTGCACCCCAGAGGGTGCCGAGCTGGATTCGCAGGTGGAAGAGGCGCTTGTCGCACAAGGAATATTTGACATAGGGGGAAAGGGAAAAATTTATTCCTCGTCCTCCTCAATTAGCCGCGCGCAAGAACGCGTTGTCGCCTGAAATTTTGGCCGGGGTTGCGGAAACGCGACCCCGGCCTCCATATTTGATAGAAGGTGTTTTATGTGGTATAATTAAAAAGGATGGGGAAATGAAGGAGATCCGCAATGGATAAACTGTCATTTCTCAACACGATGTTGTTTGCAGCAGACGAATTGCGAGACACGCTTTCAAAGACGGAAGATAAATCTCGCGAAGAGTTTGGAGCAATTCTAAAAAAATATGATCTGGGTGACGGTAGTGAAAGCGACCAAAATCCAATCGTATTTGCTCTCAGGGCGTGTGCCGCGAACAAAGTAGAGTCAGGTCTTTTGCTCGAAGCGTGGGAGTGTTACTCTGGCGCAAACGAACAGGCGGCCTAAACGACAACAGCCGGCGGTGCGAAAGCGCCGCCGGTTGTTCCTTTTTCTATTTCTTTAAATTTACTCCTCTTTCTTTTCTTCGGTCTCCGCTTCTGCGGATTCGTCAGCTGCACTTTCCTCTGTATTTTCAACAGATTCCTCTTCGACTTTCTCAATTTCAACCGCCTCAGGAGATTCTTCAATAGGCGTTTCTTCAGGTGCTTCTGTAGGAGTTGATTCCTCAGCAACTTCTACCTCTTTACCTTTTTCGTCTGCACTAGCGACACCTTCTCCTTGTGTAGATTGGATGTCGATTTTCCATCCTGTAAGTCGAGCTGCAAGACGTACGTTTTGTCCACCTCGGCCGATCGCGAGTGACTGCTGATCTTCGGCAACCTGTACAGTTGCTCGCATCTCTGCCTCGTTTAGTTCAGTGTCCAAGACCTCGGCCGGCTTCAATGCCTCCTCAACAAATTCAGAAGGATTTTCAGACCACTCTATAACGTCAATCTTTTCACCACCGAGTTCAGACGTTACGACTGCAACACGAACACCGCGCTGTCCCACAAGTGCGCCCACAGGATCAATGTGATCGTCTTTTGAGTGCACGGCCACTTTTGCGCGGCTTCCGGGCTCACGAACAATTGCTTTTACTTCTACAATTCCTTGCGCAAGCTCAGGCACCTCTGTTTCAAAAAGTTTTACCAAGAAACGAGGGTGTGAACGAGTGAGTTTGAGGAAAGCTCCGCGAGCGCCCTCGTCTACCTTAAGAAGGAGTGCGCGAATACGTTCACCTTGGCGATAACGCTCTCCTGGGATTTGTTCATCGTATGGCAATATCGCAGTAGCGCGACCAAGATCAACAAATAGATTGCCGCGCTCAAATCGCTGTACGTGACCCGTAACAATTTCGCCTTCGCGCTCTCCATATTCTTCGAGAATTGAACCGCGCTCTGCTTCGCGAATTTTCTGCAGGATAACCTGTTTTGCTGCCTGTGCCGCGATGCGACCAAACTCCTCTTTCGTTTCAAGGGGGAATGAAATTTCTTCATCTAGCTCCGCGTCTTTGCGAATGCGACGTGCGTCCTCGAGCATAATGTGCTGCTCTGGGTTAAAGCGTGAACGATCGTCGCCTTCAGTAGCTTCCTCCTCTTCGCCGCGTACGAGTGTATCGTCCACAACAATTTTTGCCTGACGAAATTCGATGTCGCCACTTTCTGGATTAAATGTAGAGCGTATGATTTGTCCGCGCTTTCCGTATTCACGTCGGTATGCTGTTGCAAGCGCTGTTTCAATCGCTTCAAGTACGTTTGAGCGCGAAACGCCACGCTCATCTTGGAGCTCGTCGAGAGCCGAATTAAGCGCCTTCATGTCAAATAGTGCCATATATCTCTGTTTTATTTACTAAAAATGTCCGCCAATGGCGGACTGAATAACCTTTATTCAGATATACATATTGTATAGGAAATGGTGTAGATGTCAATAGTGGGTTTTGATATGAGATACTGAGTTTAATGAAAAAGAATGCATATACGGTTAAATCTAAGGTATGGATATATCCGGGAGGCGCGGCGTGGCATTTTGTGAATATAGACAAAAAGCAATCAAAAGAATTGAAAGAAACGTACGGAAAACACTCGCGCGGATTTGGCTCCATTCCTGTGGAAGTGACTTGTGGCAAAAGTAAATGGGGTACGTCACTTTTCCCAGACAGACAATCTGAAACGTATCTATTGCCTTTGAAGAGAAGTGTTCGAATTGCAGAAGATATTTCAGAAGGAGATGCAATTAAATTTTTACTTAAAGTAAACATGTAAAAAGTGTATATACGCGCGCGTATACGCGCAGTCTGCTGATATACTAAAAACACATATGTTTATTAGCGATGAACAACTGCGTGATTTTTTACTTGATGCTGGCTTAGTATCGAAGCGTGATTTTGAGACAGCTGAACGCGAAGCAAAAAAGGCAGGGCACACCATTGGAGACGAATTAATTTCGCAAGGCGATATTAACGAAGACGAATTACGACGTACGTATGCGTATATTCTGGGTATTCCGTTTGTGAATCTTGCAGACAGCAAGATTGATTTTGAAACTCTCTCTCTTATTCCTGAACCAGTGGCGCGTCGCAACAACATTATTGCTTACAACAAAACATCAGACGAGCTCGAGGTCGCAATGCTTAACACCGATGACTTAGCAGCCATCGATTTTATAAAAAAGAAAACACGACTAAAGGTACTTCCACGCCTTACTGACAACGCGTCAATTAGGACAGCATTAAAGCAATACCAAAAATCTCTAAACGACAACCTCGGGCAAGTTATTCAGAGAGAAACAGAGGCACTAGGAGAAGCTGGGGAAGAAGTTGATCTTCGCAAAATTGCCGAAGGAGTTTCTGCAGTAAAAATTGTGGACACACTTCTTAGGCACGCAATTGCGCAAAACGCCTCCGACATTCACATAGAGCCGCAGGAAGACACTCTCGTTATTAGGTATCGAATTGACGGTATTCTGCACGACGCAATGGTAATACCAAAAAATGCATCCGCAGCGATGGTCGCGCGTATTAAAGTGTTATCAAACTTGCGACTAGACGAAAAAAGATTGCCTCAGGACGGAAGATTTGCGACCGAATCGAGTGGTGAAAGAGTGTCTTTTCGTGTGTCCATTCTGCCTACGTACTATGGAGAGAAAGTGGTAATGCGCCTGCTTCGGGAAAGTGTGTCTGGGTTTACTCTCGAAGGACTTGGTTTTCATGGAGAAGCGCTCGAGCGAATACATTCTGCAACCCGAGGTACAACAGGACTCATACTCGCAACTGGTCCAACGGGAGCAGGAAAATCTACAACTCTGTACACACTTTTGGACATTGTAAGTACGCCTGAAGTAAACGTCTCTACAGTGGAAGACCCGATTGAATACCAAATGCCTCGTATTAATCAAACGCAGGTACGTCCTGACATTGGGTTTACATTTGCTACCGGATTGCGCTCACTAGTTCGACAAGATCCAGACGTGATTATGGTCGGTGAGATTCGCGACAAAGAAACTGCAAACCTTGCAATCAACGCAGCACTAACTGGCCACTTGGTTCTTTCAACTCTTCACACCAACTCAGCGTCAGGTGCAGTTGCGCGGCTACTTGATATGGGAGTGGAACCGTTTCTTCTTGTCTCTACGCTCCGAGTTGTGATTGGGCAGAGACTGGTCCGCAAACTCTGCACCACTAAAGATGAGCACGCACTTTCACGTGAAGAAACAAATCGGTTGGAAGAATTGGTTGATCTCGGGACCGTTTTAAGGACCCTTAAGGAAGAAAAGATAGTTGCTAAAGAAGCAACGTGGAAGGGTGTTAAGTTTCATTCTCCGAGTGAAAGTGAAGATTGTCCAGATGGGTATTCAGGGCGACTCGGGATTTACGAAACATTTGCGATGAGCGAGGCGGTTAAGGAATTGGTTATGAAAAATGTGACGACCGATGCGATAGAAGAGCAGGCACGCAAAGAAGGAATGCTAACTATGGCGGAGGACGGCATTTTTAAAGCTGCACAAGGTCTTACTACTATAGAAGAAGTGCTTCGCGTCATTTCAGAATAGTATGAAATTTTCGTATACAGCTGAAAATACTTCTGGAGAAGTATATAGAGGAGTTGCTGATGTATCGGATCGTTTTGAATTGTACAAAATGATTCGGCGAGAGGGAGGAAAAGTAATTTCAGTATCTGAAGAGGGCAAAGGGAATATGCTTTCTTTAAGATACTGGAACGCCCGTTTTAGTACCGTTCCCGAGCATGAAAAAATTGTATTTGCGAGAAATCTAGGAGCGATGATTACTGCGGGACTCTCTCTCGCTCGCGCGTTGTCGGTACTTGAAAGGCAAATAAAAAATGTAAGACTTTCACACGTTTTGTCTGAGGTTGGTGGTGATGTACGACGCGGGCAACCTCTCAACGAAGCGCTCTCTCGTTTCCCACGAGTGTTTTCACGACTGTTTGTTGCGATGGTGAAAAGTGGTGAAGAATCGGGAGATCTATCAAACGCTCTTAAAGGAATCTCTATTCAAATGGAGCAGGCGTATACCTTAAAGAAGAAAATACGGGGAGCACTTATTTATCCGGCGATAATCGTTATAGCTATTATAGGGATTGGAGCCCTTATGTTGACGCAGGTGGTACCGACTCTTGCTCAAACATTTGAAGAACTTGGCTCTGAATTACCTGCAAGTACTCAGACAGTAATAAACGTTAGTGATTTTTTGATAAACCATACATTTATGGCCTTGATATTATTCGTTGTAGCAATAAGCGGATTTACTTTTGGTATACGCACAGCGCCAGGTAGGCGAGTGCTCGAATGGACACTACTTCACATGCCGCTTATCGGAGGTATTGTGAAAGAAGTGAATGCAGCACGTACCGCGCGTACACTTAGTTCTCTTCTGAGCTCCGGAGTAGATGTAGTTACGTCACTTGCAATTACTCGCGAGGTGGTACAAAACGGATACTTTAGAAAGGTCTTGAAAGAAGCCTCTGATGATGTGCAAAGAGGAGAATTACTTTCGAAAGCATTTGCAAGAAATGAAAATTTGTACCCAGCGCTTGTAGGAGAAATGGTTGCTGTGGGAGAAGAGACAGGTGCACTGTCGGATATGATGTCGCGTCTCGCGATATTTTATGAAGATGAAGTTACAAGAAAAACAAAAGACATGTCTACTGTGATAGAGCCTTTTTTGATGGTAATAATTGGTGCAGCAGTAGGATTTTTTGCGATTTCAATGATCGCACCAATCTACTCACTTTCGGAGAGTATATAGTGGTGAGATTTCGTTTTTAGACAATTCATCAAAATGATTCGGTTAACCGAATCATTTAAAAATATCAAGGGTTCCCCTTGATATTTTTATACGTAGGAGAGGGCCGCGGAGCGGCCCTCTGTCTCAGTGTTGTAGTTCTTGGTGCTTGATGAAAAAGCCAGCGACGGCAGTGAAGCAAAGCGCGATGAGCATCATCGCCAGTCCGCGCATGCATCCAGAAAGGGATCCATCCTCGAAGCTATGCATGACGTCGAAACTGCTTGAGATCAACACCGAGGCCGCACCCAGAAAAAATAGCCAGAGTGTTGTGACTACATACGGCGCAAGCACCGCGTCGGTTTCCGTTTTCATCACGTGAGCCCTCCAAAGAATCGTGCTGACCTCCTTATACTGCGCACTCACAGTAAACGCAAGTGGGTTTTGAAAGCAGCAGTATGTACTATTTGTGCGTAACAAAAATTTAAAAACACATCGTGCGCTACAATTACACAATGAGTTACGCTCGTAATACTCGCGGTGCGACACTTCTAGATACATTAGTTGGCATCTCCTTGATGCTTTTAGTGTTCGTTGGTATTACTGCAGTATTCAAACTTTCTGTAGAGGTGGTAACAAACAATAAAGCGAGGACAGGGGCCCTGGCACTAGCCCAAGAGCGAATGGAATACATCCGCTCACTTTCATACAGTGATGTCGGTACTTTAGGAGGAGTGCCTGCCGGAAATATTACACAAACAGAATCAGTGTCTCTAAACGGAGTTTCGTACATCCGCAGGACAGTCATTTTATATGTAGATGATCCAAAAGATGGGGAGGGAGTGAATGACGAAAACGGAATCATCACAGACTATAAACAAGTAAAGGTGACATTAAGTTGGAGTACTCAGTCAGGGGCGCGAAGTACGAATCTTATCTCGAGAGTGTCTCCACCCGGGATTGAGCAAGAAGTTCCCGGAGGCGTATTGCGTGTAACAGTACTGGATGCAAGCGTCTCCCCGGTTGCGTCAGCAGATGTTCGCATTATTAACGATAGTACTGATCCTGTGATCGATACTACAGTCCTCACAAACACGCAGGGAGTTGCAATGCTTGTGGGGGCTCCTGAGGCGACGGATTACGAAATTGTAGTAAGTAAAACTGGGTATAGCACTTCGCAAACACATGACACCTCGGTTGGAAACCCGAATCCTTCTCCTGGGCATCTTACTGTTGTGGAGGACTCAACTACTGCGTCGACGTTTTCGATTGATGTTGTTTCTGAGAAAATTGTTCAGACGTTTCGCCGTATAGAAGAGGCGGTGTGGGATGATTCATTTAACGACAGTAGCAAAATTGCAAGTACGGCAAGCACAACTATTTCGAGCGGCTCACTGTCTTTAGAGTCTTCGGCGACGGTAGGTACAGCTCAATCAATATCAGTTGCTCCAAGTTATTTGTATTCGTGGAATACTCTGTATTGGGAGAGTGTTGAGCCTGTAGGGTCAAGCGCGACATTTCGTTTGTACTACATTGGAGGCAGTGGGCCTGAAATTATTCCTGAGGAAAACTTACCCGGAAACGCCGCGGGATTCACAGCTTCCCCCGTTGATATATCAAATCTATCAACTACCATTTACCCTGTACTTATAATTCACACGACGCTAATAGGAGAAGGTGGAGTGACAGATCCAGAGGTTGAGGAATATCACGTTTCGTATGATTCCGGACCAATTCCATTACCGAATATTGCATTTTCTATGCGTGGTTCAAAAACAATTGGCACTGACGGAACGGGAGTCGCTATCTATAAATATGATGAGAATCTTAGTTCTGGCGCTAGTGCAAGTTACTCGAGTCAAACAATTGAGTGGGACACATATATTGTTGAAGTAGATGGCAGCGCCATTGGGTACGACATCGCTGAAAGCTGTGATCCACAACCAAAATCAATTAATCCAAACACGTCGGTTACTACAAAATTGTATCTTGCCGATCATACAACAAACTCTTTGAGAGTGAATGTTGTAAATGATAGCGGTGCGCTACTCGAAGATGCGCAGGTGCGTTTGTATCGTGGTGCATATGATGAAACAACGACGACTTCAAATTGCGGAGGAACATTTTTCAATGCACTTTCTGCTGGCACTGGCGCAGGCGGAGATGTGTACTCGCTTGATGTCATCCTGGCTGGGTATGACTCCATTACTGCTCAAAGCACAGATGTAAGTGGAGCGTCTGTGATCTCTGTAGTTCTTACGGAAATATGATGAAAAGAAATACAAATCGCGGTCTGACATTTATTGAAACCATAATTTGGATAAGTGTTTTTACGATGGCAATGGGCGCTCTCACAGTCTCACTTCTATCTTTTTATAGAGCCAACACATATACAATAGAACAAGCACAAGCTGTTTCTGATGCACGACGCGGTATTGAGAAAACAATTTCAGCACTGCGCGAAGCAACATACGCCTCAGATGGAGCGTATCCAATTGAGGCTATCGATCCTGCGGAAATTACTTTTTATAGCGACATAGATGGGGATGTGTTCGTTGAGCAACTGAGGTTTTATATAGAAGGAACAGAACTAAAACAAGAAATGGTTGAGCCTGCAGGAAATCCTCTTTCGTATTTAGGCGCTGGGACTCAATCAACCATTTCTCGTAATGTGAGAAACATAGATCAGGCCATAACGACATTTCATTACTATGATACTGCAGGAAATGAAATTCTTGATATGAATCAAGTGACTGATGTTCGATTTATTACAGTAGATTTGGTGGTGAATGTGAGTCCGGAGCGCCTACCGAATGAACTAACAATTCGCTCTAGCGCTACCTTGCGCAACCTTCGATAACTATGAAAAACATACACATGCATAAAGGATTTACTGTGATGATGGTATTGGTGTATATGGCGGTTTTTGGTCTCATAGTTTCCACAGTTGCGAGTTACATTTTTACGCAAGGGTCGGTGGGGCGTGCAAAACTTGCTCGCGAACAAGCTCTTCATATAGCTGAAGCAGGACTCGAGTATTACAAATGGTTTCTCGCACATAATCCAAATGACATAACAAACGGAGGTGAAGGTTCGGGACCATTTAGCTACACAGTGAATGATCCTGAAGGTGGAGCGTTGGGTACAGCAGAGATTAGTGTTTCGGGAGAAATTGCGTGCAACGTAATACAAGCTATTGAAATTAGTTCGGAAGGTAGATCAAATGCTGATTCTCGTTTCAAGAGAACTGTTTTTACTAAGTACGCGCGACCGAGTGTTGCGGAGTACGCTTACATTGTGAATACCAATGTTTGGGCAGGAAGCGATCGAGTCATAACTGGCCCGTATCATTCAAACGGTGGTGTGCGTATGGATGGAGATAACAACTCAACGGTAACTAGCTCGGTTCAGAATTGGTATTGCACGTCGTCTTTTGGTTGCTCTCCGAGCCAAACGCAAGACGGAGTGTTTGGGTCTGGAAGTACACCAGTTTTGTGGGGGTATCCAGTTCCGCAGGTAGATTTTGCTGGGATATCAGTTGATCTATCTTCGATGAAAACGTATGCGCGAGACAACGGTGGTTTGTATTTTGGCCCTGTGGGCGGAGAAAGTAATAAGAGAGGGTATCATGCCGTATTTCAAAGTGATGGATCTGTAGATATGTATCGAGTCACTAATACGCAGTATGTGTGGGGATATACATCAGAGGGAGGGTGGGATCGTGATTACGTACTTATTACGAATGAAACGTTTTTGGGAAATTACGAAATACCAGAGGATTGCGCACTTATATATGTGGAAGACAAATTGTGGATCGAGGGCGTCGTATCTGGAAAGGTAACCATTGCGGCGGCTGATACGTCACAACCAAACTACGACCCAGATGTCGTCATTAACGGAAATATAACTTATGTTTCAAATGACGGAAGTGATGGAATTACAGTAATCGGCGAAGATGATGTTCTCATTGGTCTTACTGTGCCAAATGAAATGGAAATACGAGGTATTTTTATCGCGCAGAACGGACGATACGGTAGAAATTACTACACAACATCTGGCGGTAATCAGGTTCCATCGCAATACGATCAATATGTTATTCAAGATAATTTAACTACGGTTGGAACGGTAATTTCGAACCTACGTACAGGAACGCAGTGGACATGCGGCGGGACTCCGTGCTCAGGATTTCTTAATCGCGTAGATTCATACGATCGTTTTCTTGCGCAAGAGCCACCTCCATTTACTCCGGCCGCTACTCAGGATGAAGAATTTATTCTTTGGAGAGAAGAATGATACACTCAGGGAATGAAAGCGATTGTTGTAGCAAATTGGAAGATGAATCCACAGTCATTTGCTGATGCAAGGCGGTTGTTTATTGTCACCAAAACTATAGCCGAGAGAATGAAGAAGGTAGATATTATTGTCGCCGCTCCCACCATTTTTTTGCGTGACCTTAGAAAAGGGTACAGAGGGAAAAGAGTTTCTTTTGCAGCGCAAAATATGCATTGGATGGAGCACGGATCTTATACGGGTGAAATTTCGGCTACTCAACTAAAAGACGCCGGAATACAGTACGTGTTAATAGGGCACGCTGAGAGGCGTGCGATGGGAGAGACAAATGAAGTGATCGCAAGAAAAATGGAGACAGCACTAAAAGCGGGTCTTAAAGTAATTTTCTGCATTGGAGAAAAAGAGAGAGATGCGACGGGGAGGTATTTACACGTAATTCGAGAACAGATCGAACATGGTCTACGAAACGTGCAGAAGAAATACGTGAAGAATATTATTGTTGCATACGAACCAGTTTGGGCTGTGGGAAAAGATAAGGCCATGGACGGGCAGGAGATGCATCAAATGAGCATCTACATACGTAAAACACTAGTGGGACTTTTTGAAAAAGCAGGAATGGACACGCCTGTTATCTACGGAGGATCGGTGGATGAAATAAAAGAACTAGAAGTGCTCACAGATGGGGAGGTGCAAGGGTTGTTACTCGGAAGAGCCAGTATTGATCCTTTTGTGTTTCCAAAACTTATCGGAGCAATACAGGTGAAATGAAATGCATTGATGCACTTAGTGAAAAAGAGCTGCTCGGAAAGCGCGTATTAGTTCGCGGCGGCCTCAACGTGCCCGTAAAAAATGGGATAGTAGTAAATGATTTTCGCTTGAGACGCATTGTAATGACACTCTCATTTTTGAAAGATAGAGGTGCGAGAATTATTTTAATTGGACATATTGGAAGAGGTGGAGAGGAAAGTTTGAAACCAGCGGCAGATAGCCTGCGAAAGTTTTTGCCCATAACTTTTGTTCCAAAGACAACCGGGAGTGAAGTTATTGGAGCGATAGAAAGTATGAAAGATGGCGAAGTGTTGTTGCTAGAAAATTTAAGAAAAGATCCAAGGGAAGAAAAAAATGATAGCGAATTTTCAAAAGAACTCGCATCTTATGCAGACGTGTTTGTTAATGATGCATTCTCTGCATCGCACAGAGCGCACTCTTCCATTGTGGGTGTTGCAGAAATTTTGCCCGCGTATGCAGGACTTGTGATGAAAGATGAAGTTGAACATTTGCAGAAAGCTCGGAGTCCTAAAGGTCCGTCTCTTGCAATTGTTGGGGGATCTAAGTTTGAAACTAAAGAGCATCTAATTGAAACATTGCTCGGCGTGTACGATCACGTATTTGTAACAGGCGCGCTCGCAAACGATATGTTTAAAGCGAAAGGGTTTGAGGTGGGTCGTTCTTTGGTGAGCGACGCAAACCCAAGCGCGAAAGTACTAGATCACGAGGGGGTGATTATTCCCATTGATGTTACTGCTGAGACGAAAGATGGCCATGGACATGTGACCAAAGCAGACAACGTTGTGCCAGATGAAAAGATTGTTGATATCGGGCCTGACACCATTGCTGTACTTGCTCCATATATTAAGAATGCAAAAACTATTCTCTGGAATGGACCAACAGGTCTCTATGAAGGGGGGTATGATCAATGGACTCGAACACTCGCTACGCTTGTTGCAAAGAGCGATGCATTTTCAATAGTGGGGGGTGGCGACACAATTGCCACAATTCAAGAAGAGGGCCTTGAAGAACAATTTGGGTTTCTTTCAACTGGAGGAGGTGCGATGCTAGAGTTTCTTTTAAAAGGAACCTTGCCAGGGATTGAAGCACTTGAAAGAAATTAAATCACTTTGCGGATTTTTTCGGCGACTTTTTTTAGGGCGTCTTCTTCTGTGCGCGCAGCGTCATGTGAAGATATGTAACCCTCGTACTGTTCAAAGTATTTTTCTTCGTGAGATGATCTCTTTTTCCACTCATCAGAATTAGTTCCGTGCATAGGAAATAGTTTTGCATGTATATGATCCACACCAAATCCTTCAAACATAACCCCAGTTCTCCCCACGTCAGTAAATGCAGCATCAAGCTTTTTTGCCACAGCGCACGCCGCGTCAATTAACTTGCTTCTTGTCTCGGAATTAAGGTCGGCAACGTAACTTGGATGATGATCTTTGGTTATTACCACTGTGAATCCTTCAGTGTTTGGAAACGGAGTCAGAAACGCTAGGTGTTCTGCGTCCTCCCATATTTTATGCGCAGGAGCTTCTCCCGCGACTATTTTGCAAAATATACACTCAGCCATTACAAGTAGTATAGAGGGCAAAAGACAGAGCGCAACGAGAAGTGTACACTCATCTGCATGAGCGGAAACGGTTTGCACACTTCTTTTATTATTGTAGGGGTACTTGCCTTATCGGGTTTTTTGTTTCTAATTCAATCAGATAAAAGCTCGTCAATGGGCGAAGTGGGTTCTAGCGAGCATCGAATTTATTGGATGAATTTTATGGAGAAAGAGGGCGCAGAAAAAACGTACGAACATTTTTTAGATACAGCAAATGATTTACCAGAGACGAAACAGCATTTCGCGAGCCACATTATTGGGGATGTTCTTTATGAGACACAAGGTATTGATGGTGTCACGGTGTGTGATTCGCAATTCGGGTTTGGGTGTTTTCATGGGTTTTTTTCTGCAGCATTGTCTCGTGATAGCGATGCAGTTTCGAAACTAAATTCTGCATGTGTTGGTAGGTTCGGTGAATTGGGAACAGGATGCATGCACGGCATAGGGCATGGGATTTTGGAGTACGAAGGATACGATCACGTAGCGGAAGCACTTGATCATTGCAAAGAGACAACGCAGTTGATACCGATACTTGGATGTACATCAGGAGTTTTTATGGAGTATTTTACGCCACTTACAGAAACTGCTGACGGTGGTCTCGCGACTGTTTCTCGCAAAGTTGATACAGTAGAACCATTCTCTGTGTGTTCGGGTGTTCGACCAGAATACAAGGCATCATGTTTTTTTGAGTTGGGTAGTTGGTGGGCAGTCTCAAGTGGGCGAAACTGGAGTGATCTAAAGGGGTATTGTAGATCTCTGCCTGACGGAGAGAACAAAGATTTTTGTTTTCTTGGGATTGGCTACGCGCACTCTAATATGGAGAAGTACAATACAGATAAGGCAAAAGCAGAGTGCGCGACTCTTCCTGAACGGCCTGAGGCCATATGTGTTGCCGGAGCTTCATGGAGTATGTATGCGAATCCAGAATATCGGAATCGCGCGGAAGAAATGTGCTCTTCTCTAAACTCTTTGCAAAAAGAAGAGTGCACTTATTTTAGTAGGCCGGATATGTGGGGAGATGTGTCTGAGATATAGTTAATGTATGTTTGTTTCATCAGATCAATTTCGCAAATTACTTACCGCGTTTATTGCGATATCAGCACTGTTGTTTGTCACGTACTTACTTTTTGGATTTTTTTCAAGCAACGATCTTGAAGCTTATGCTCAAAAAGCAATAGATGCGTGCGCCGACGCATCGTACAAACCCTCTTGTTACGATGAGGAGATTCCGAAATTTATGGACGAACTCTCTATGGAAGAGACATTTGCGGTAACACGTTTGGTTCAAGAAAAAAGTGATGGATATTGGTATTGTCATGTTCTTGGGCACAATATAAGCGCGCGTGAGGCGGCGAAAGACCCGGATAGCTGGACAAGCGTTATTTCAAGATGCCCTCAAGGAATGTGTTCAAACGGATGTTTGCACGGCACGTTTCAAGAAAGATTCCGAGAGGAAGTATTGAGCGATGAGCAGATAGAAGATCTTATACCGGAAATAAGAACTATTTGTGAAGATAGTGACGACAAAGTGTTTACTGGTCTTGAGAAGGCGAGCTGTTATCATGCGCTAGGCCATCTTACGATGTATATAACTGGCGCCGACATAAAAAAATCTACACTCATTTGTGATGCTGTCTCTCTCCGCGGCAGAAGCGATCACAGACAAGTTTGCTACGACGGAGTTTACATGCAGATCTTCCAGCCGCTTGAGCCAGAAGATATAGCACTTGTGCAAGACATCGCACCAAATACACAGGAAGAATCGGTTAGTTTATGTAATGAGTACGAAGGAAAGATGCGAGCGTCGTGTTTAAGCGAATCGTGGCCTTTGTACAAAGATGAAATTAAAGAAGCGGAAGGCATAAAGAAATTATGCTCACTCCAAGTAGGGGAGGCCAATCAATTCAGATGTTACAACGCACTGTTTTATGTCGTTACGCCCCAACTTGATTTCAACGTCGAAGACATAACGGCACTATGTAATGGTTTCTCTGGCTCTAGGAAGGCACAGTGTTTTGGAAATGCAGCTTCTCGCATGATTGAGACAGATTATAGATTACAAAATGATGCAGTTAAGTTGTGTCTACGAGCTCAGGAGGAAGGACATGGAGATGGGTGCTTTAAAGAATTACTACTCTACTCGACTTTCAATTTTATTCCAGATTCAGATGCATTTAATCGGTTCTGTGCGGCATTACCTGAGCAATGGGGTAGGCGATGTGAAAATAAAGAGGGATTTCAGGTTGAGTTGCAAGGTAATTACTAAATATTTGACCATCGGTTTTTTGTCGATACACTATGCTTATGAAAGGTTTTGTTGTAGTTCTTGTCGCCGTTGTTCTAGCAGCCGCGACGTACACGTTTTTCATGAAAGAAAACCAAGGCGCTCAGAGTGGTGAAGTCTTGGAACCTACTTCAGGGGAACTTGCTCTTGAGACAGGAGTGACACATAACATGGTGCTAGGGCCTGATGGGTATGAGCCACGAAACATAGATATAGCAGTGGGAGACAAGATCGTGTTTAGTACAACAGAAGATAATCCTTACTGGCCAGCTTCAAATGTGCATCCGACTCACCGCATATATTCAGAATTTGATCCTAAAGAGCCGGTCAAGCCGGAAGACACATGGGAGTTTGTTTTTACAAAAGAGGGAGAGTGGCGTTACCACGATCATCTAGCCCCATTCTATACAGGTGTAATTACTGTAAAGAAATAATATGAATACTTATTGGAGTGGACATTTAACGGGAGGTATTTTATTTATCGTGCTATTTTTAGGTGTTTTTGGTTTTGCCTTTGCACACGGCACTGGAGCGTCGCTTGAAAAACAAGTTGGAGAATATCTTATAGACGTTGGATACAACACAGCGGTATTCGCCGAGCAGTCTTCGACGGCGTTTGATTTTGATATTAAAAAAGGTGATGAGGCAGTCGCTTTCTCTGATGTATGGGTTCGTATATCTCAAGGAACTAAGACAGTATTTGCTGGAGGTATATATAATGCTGATTTTGGTGGAGCGCGTATGACATATGTATTCCCACAAGCTGGTGAGTACGAATTTTCAGTGCGTTTCGAAAATGAGGACGAGAGCATTGCAGAAAGTGAATTTCAAATTGTTGTTGAAGAGAAGCAAAAAGAGGGATTAGACCCACGTGTAATTCCGACGGCAATAGCGCTTCTTATAGGTGCAATGGCTGGATACAGCGTGATATACCTGAAGAAAAGTCGTGCGTGATACAATGCTCGTTAATGAAACAGAAAAAAACGCTCGCTGAACACTCTCCTTTAATACGTGAGCTCTTAGAAAAAAGAGGTATTACATCTGAAGAAGAGGCGCTTAAGTTTTTGTACCCTGAATATGATTCAGATTTGCATGACCCAACATTATTTGTAGACGGGGAGAAGGCGTCTGAGCGTATATGGAATGCAATTAATGAAAAAGAAAAGATCATTATCTATGCAGATTTTGATTGTGATGGAATTCCAGCAGCAGTTATTCTCGCAGATTTTTTTAGAAAAATTTTGTACGACAATTTTGAAGTTTATATTCCACACCGACACAATGAAGGATACGGTTTCCATACGGCAGCGGTAGATACTTTGGCTGAAGGTGGAGCAAAACTTATTATTACTGTTGACGTTGGTATTGGTGGACACGAAGCAGTGCTTCGAGCTAAGTCTCATGGTGTTGATGTGATAATCACAGATCACCATGAGATAGAGAGCACTCTTCCGGATGCTGTTGCAATTGTGCATCCGGCTCGAGCACCATACCCATTTTCTGGACTATGCGGTAGTGGAGTTGCATTTAAGTTGGTCCAATTACTCATCATCTATGGCAAGGCGCATAAGCATGTCGACGAGAAAACAATTCCTATTGGATGGGAGAAATGGTTGCTCGATATGGTCGGTATTGCGACAATCGCTGACATGGTTCCTCTCTCAGGAGAGAATCGTGTTCTTGCACATTACGGACTAGTTGTTCTAAGGAAGTCTGCTCGCCCTGGTATTGCAGCATTTTGCAAAAAACTGCGACTAACACAACGCGATATTACGGAGGATGATATTGGATTCTCGATTGCGCCTCGTGTAAACGCTGCTTCGCGCATGGACGAGCCAGAGCTTGCGTATAAATTACTTTCAACAAGTGACCCGAAAGAAGCAGAAGCTATAGCTACACAACTGGAATCACTAAACAGGAAAAGAAAGGGGGCAGTTGGAGCAATTGTAAAAGAAGCGAAGAAGAGAATGGATGAAAGAGGAGAGAAAGACGGACTCGTATTTGTAACTGGGGACCCTAGATGGAAACCGTCTCTTTTAGGTCTGGTAGCAAATTCTTTACTTGATGGTCATGGGGGTGCAGTGTGCATTTGGGGCAAAGATGGAACTGGTGCACTCAAAGGATCATGCCGATCAGATGGAAGTGTGCAGGTGGTGGAGCTGTTTAAAAAGGCGTCCGAGACTCTTGAACAGTATGGAGGTCACGCATGTGCTGGCGGTTTTGAGGTTTCGCACGATAACGTTCACACACTCTCGTCTGCATTTAATGACGCAGCAACAAAAACTGATTTGGAGGAGGTAAGCAAAAAAGAAGCTGATATGGAGTTACCAATCTCTCGCGTATCGTGGGATCTTTGGCGAGAGCTTGCGGCGCTAGCACCATTTGGCATAGCAAACCCAAAACCAGTTTTCAAATTTTCGAATGTCACCGTAGAAGATGTGCGACTCTTTGGAAAAGAAAATAATCATACTGAAGTGATTTTTGGGGATAGTCGTTCGCAAATCCGAGCGTTTCAGTTCTTTGTTTCACCAGACGTGTTTACGAACCCGCCCTCTCCAGGTTCGGAAGCTCACATCATTGCTACGGTAGAGAGAGACACCTTTAAAGGTAGGGAGAAAGTGGCGCTACGACTTATTGATGTTGCGTAGTGGCGAAAGGGCGTAACTTTTTGTACCATGCCCCCATGGAAACATTCACTATAAAAGGGGTAATTTCGGCTGGGTGGAATCGCTTTAAAGAGCGTCCTTGGTTATTCGTGGGAGCAATGCTCCTTACTTTTATTATTTACGCAGTGCTAGATATTTTGCTTGCAAGTTTTGAAGACAACAAAGACGTGGTGATGATAGTTTTGATGAACATTGTTAGTTTTGTCGTTGGCACATTCGTTGGACTTGGTCTCATCGCTTTTGCTCTGAAGGCTGAGAAAGGTGTTGAGACACTATCGCTTAAGGATTTGTGGGCACCGGAGCATTTTTGGCGCTATCTTGGAGTGACCGTTCTTGTTGCTGTAATCACAGTACTCGGATTTATCTTGTTTATTATCCCAGGCATTGTAGCCATGGTAACTTTGCTCTTTGCATCGTATATAGTGGTTGATCGAGGAATGGGACCTTGGGAAGCAATAAAAGAAAGCGGGCGAATCACTGAAGGGCACAGGTGGAAGCTTCTAGGATTTGTACTTGTATTGGTTGGGTTAAATATTCTCGGAGCGGTTGCTCTTGGCGTAGGGTTACTTGTAACAATACCCGTGACAATGCTATCCATGGTTTACACGTATCGCATTCTTGGGGAAGGTGCAGCTAAGACAGGAGAATCGACTCTTTAGCATGTCGGATATTTTTATATATACCGACGGGGGCTCACGTAATAATCCTGGGAACTCCGGCGCGGGAGCAGTGATATATGACGGGGATCCAAACAGTGAGGGCGCAAAAAAACTTGGTGAGGTTGTTAAATTTCTTGGAGTGCAAACAAACAATTGGGCAGAGTATGAAGCAGTTGCACTCGCACTCCAGAGGGCAATTGAGTTAGGTCTCTCTGGAAAGAAAGTCGAGGTGCGCCTCGATAGTAATTTGGTGGCGGAACAGCTTTCGGGAAATTGGAAAATTAAAGAACCAGCATTGCGCGTGCAGTACGAAAAGGTGAGCTCAATGCTAGAGAGTGATTTTCCAAACACTACGTTCACATATATTCCTCGTGAGAAAAACAAAGAAGCGGACGCACTTGCAAATGAAGCAATGGACAGGGGGAAATAGTTTTGTAAAAATATACTCATGACAAAACGCATACAAGGATTTCTGGATTTTATTCGTGAGCAAGGAGTCGTAGGGTTTGCCATCGGATTTATTTTAGGCGGCGCAGTATCGAGTGTAACTAAGTCATTGGTGACTGACATCGTGAACCCTGTAATTGGACTAGCTTTTGGATCTTTAGAATCTTTAAGTGAGTGGAGTTTTGGCGCGGTTAAGGTTGGTGCTTTCGTTTCGTCCCTTATAGATTTTTTCATTCTTGCCGCGGTAGTGTACTTTGTATTTAAAGGACTTGGCCTAGACAAACTGGATAAGAAGAAAGAATGAGAGACATATATTTCTGGTCGGTAATTTCTGGATTCTTACTAGGGATTGCTGCACAGTTTTTGCTACCCATGCACGCCGCTCTTGGTGTGTTTTTTACTGTGATTGCAGGGTCTTTATTTTTTATTGTACCAAAAAATAAACACTACATTATTGCTTCTGCTGCGTTTTTCATCTGCGCATTTTTACTTGGTGGACTACGTACGTATGTAGAGCAAACAAATATTCCGCATGCACTCGATGAATACATCGGCCAAAAAGTAATTTTAAATGGAACAATTGTTTCAGAGCCGGATGAGCGTGAACGTACTGTGCGGTTAATTGTAAAATCTGAGTCTTTAATAATTGATGATAAAAAAGTTCAAGGCACAGGGGTGCGCATTCTCTCGTCAGTTAAGAGGCCTTTTTCTGGAGCCTACGGAGATATAGTTACGCTCGAAGGAGGCTTGGCGAAGCCAGAGCGCTTTTCATCAGATGAGGGAAGAGAATTTAATTATCCTGCTTTTCTTGCTAAAGATGATGTGTACTACGTACTTTCTTTTCCGGAGGTGGTTTCGTATAAGCTGAGTGACTCTTTTTCAATTAAGAAATCATTGTATGCAATTAAGGCAAAGTATCTCGAGGGGCTCTCGCTCACACTTCCTGAGCCGCATGCGGCGCTCGCAGGTGGTATTACTGTAGGTGATAAGAGGGCGCTTGGTGGTGCGCTCTTAGATATTTTTCGTATTACCGGCATCGTTCATATTGTGGTTCTCTCCGGATATAACATAACGATAGTGGTAGAGAGCATAAGGCGTGTACTTATGCGCTTTTTTGCACAGAGAGTCGCGCTTACGGTAAGCGCCTTAGCAATTCTTGCATTTGTTGTTATGACTGGAGCAAGTAGTACTGGAGTGAGGGCTGGTGCGATGGCGTCTCTTGCATTAATAGCCCAAGTAACTGAGAGGCGATATGCGATTACGCGCGCACTTGCTGTAACTGCTGTACTAATGACTCTGTGGAGTCCGCATATACTTCTTTATGATCCAGGATTTCAGCTAAGCGTCATTGCAACATTAGGACTGATTCATATCGCGCCACTTATCGAGAGGCGGCTTTTGTGGGTCACAGAAAGGCTCGGTATTCGAGGTATTGTTGCTGCAACTATTGGGACACAGATTGCAGTACTCCCGCTCCTTTTGTATCAAACAGGACTACTTTCGCTCGTCGCGCTTCCAGTAAATCTCTTGGTACTTCCCACAATACCAATTGCTATGTTGTTTTCGTTTATTGCAGGATTACTGGGTGCAATTTTTAGTATGACCTCGGTGATACTTGACGCCCCAGCTTACGCATTACTTTCTTACTCGCTTCTTGTTGTTGAAATATTTGGAAATATTCCATTTGCTGCAGTTTCTATTGAAAAGTTTTCAGTGTGGTTTGTGTTTATTGCGTATGGAATTATGTTTGCTGTGTGGTTTTGGATGCGAAAGAAAATATAAAAAGATGACGGGCGGCTCTAGGAGCCGCCCGCTGATTCCCCCCGAGGGGAAAGGAAGGTGCTGGCTAGACGCCAGCGTTGCCGCCCAGGTGCTCTTCGGCGAAATCGCCGATGTGGCCCTTGCCGTTGGGGCCGGCATGAATGCCGAGCCCGGTTGCCTCGGCGCTGGTGATCGTCTCACCACTCGGCCCCTCGCCGGGTTTCGGCGCGTCGTTGTCGTCGCCGGCCGCATGCTTCTGCTCGACGCGCTCATGTTCGGCGCTGACCCAGTCGCGTGCCGCGGCGACGAACGCATTGTTGTCGGCGAGGCCGGCGGCCTTCGCCGCGGTGTGAATCGCCTCGAGCAGATCGTCGTGGCCGGCCGGGATGACCGTCTCGGGGATAGTCAGCAGGGCGCCGATCGTCCGGGCCTGGCTCTCGAATGTGTTGAGAGCGCCGTCCGCGGCGATTCCCTCGAGCGTGGCCACGATGTTCGCATGAAAGGGGATGCCCTTCGTTTCCATGTTTTGTGTCCTTCTTTGTGTTTCTCGCCCATCACAGGGAGAGTGCTCCCCTCGGGAGCCCGCGAGAGATTAACACGCCTATTGAATGTGTCAAGAGTTTGTAGTAGTATTGCGCGGGCTGAACCAATGAAGAGGCTAACAAAATGTATGGGCTGGAAAAACTTGAGGCACAAAAGGAAGAATCTTCTACTAGGAATCGATGGCTTGCTGCCGTTGTTGCCGCGGCTGTCATACCCGCGTTAATTGTGGGCGTGGTGGCATGGCAATCTTTTCCGACTTCAGAGATACCCCGGTATCTCGATGGGAAAATCATCCATATTCGATGACGCGAATGCGCCCGCTCCGGGATTAGGAGCGGGCGTTCGATCTTTATTGAAGAAAATTACTTTGTTTGTTTCGGTTAATCGAAACATTTACTCACTGTGCGTCAATGAATCTCTTTTCTACGACACTCCAATTTAAATTCTTAAAGAAAGCATCAACGTGTTTTGATTTTTCAGCTGGGAGATAATCCACCATGTACGCATGCTCCCACATGTCCATTGCAATAAGCATTTCTACATCAGCTAGTGTGCCCAGCTCATGATCTACCGTCCACCACACGTGTGGCGTGTTTCCTTTTTTGTCCCATGCAAGCACGGTCCATCCGCTTCCTCGGCTCATTCCGACATTTTTGAAGTGATCAACGAAACCGTCGAGTGATCCGTATTTTTCCGTTAGTGCTTTGCTAAGCGGTGAATCTGAATCAGCACTTTGCGCGCCGCCTTCCCACTGTGGGAAATAAAACTCGTGCATGCGCATGCCATTAAACTCAAATCCCATTCTGCGTCGTACCGATTCAATAGCAAATTTATATTTCTCTGGGTCTTGCTCTGTAAGATCGGCAATTTGCTCGCGCAAGAGATTAATGTGCTTTACGTATCCTTCGTAAAGACCGATGTGCACCTCCATTTGTTTGTCTGAGATGCCGTCAAGAGTAGGAAGGTCAAACTTTTTTGCTGTGTAACTATGCATATAGCTTTTGTTATCCACTAAATATTGAAACTTCTCCGAAGTCTACCACACCTACAATAGACGAAAATGTTTCGGTTAATCGAAACATTCAACTAGCGCGATTCACCATCTCGCATCTTAGTGATCCACTTACGTCGCCCGTTTGCGTCAAATGGAGGCATTCCCAAGTAGAGAATAAACTCTATGAGAGCGTCGACGTCGGCCGTTTTCTGTCCAGTTTGTTTTGAAAACAGTTTTTTAAGAGTGGGCAGCTCGTTATCAAAATAAGCATTCTCAAAATAAGATGCAGTACTGGTGCTGACTTTTAATGAGTGGCTTACTTCATATATTGAGTGGCCACGAGCAATCATTGCAATAATTGCGAGGCGTTTTGCGAACATGACGCGCTCTGCCTCAGTAAATAACTCGTCGAAAATTTCAGCACTTTCTCTCTTGGTTCGCACAGATGAAAGGAGTTGGAGAAATTGCTCACGAATTTTTTTTCGCACTTCCTCATTTATTGGTACTTTAGATAAGTTCACCACATATACACTGTTACACAAATGTTTCGGTTAATCGAAACATTTGTGGGGATAGTTGGTTTTTGTCGGAGGGAAGGAATATATGATCTTTTTATGCATGGCAGTGTGAATGTTCAGCGAAAAATCGCGATTGTTGCGGTTATTCTGCTTGTTACGGCGATGTTTTTTCTGTTAAGTGCCGCAATTTCTACTGCGCAATCAGAAAAACTTACCGTATCGTTTCTCGACGTCGGGCAAGGGGATGCAATCTTTATTGAATCACCGACAGGTGTACAGGTTTTGATTGACGGCGGGCCCGACAGAGGAGTCCTACGCGAACTTTCAAAACAAATGAAATGGTATGACCGCGAAATTGATTTGATTATTGCCACACATCCGGACAGCGATCATATTTCAGGACTCATTGATGTGTTGGCTCGGTACGATGTGCGCGCAGTAATACAGTCGTCGGTAAATGGAGACACACCTGTGTACACAGCATTAGTTGAGGCTATTCACAAAGAAGAGACAAAAGAATATACCGCGTTGCGTGGACAGCGTTTTGACATCGGCGGCGGCTCGTACCTCGAGATTCTTTTTCCCGACAGAGATGTTCCTTATATAGAGACGAACACCGGATCTGTCATAGCAAAGCTTGTATATGGAGAGACGTCTTTTCTTTTTACTGGAGATTCTCCGAAAACAATAGAGGAATACTTAGCGGCGCTTGATGGAGAGTCACTTGATGT
>Ga0210057_1001688_pt1 | contig 32954 bp, 20 predicted proteins | sample CryGeyCG2114_010_2_FD_183968 | JGI IMG/M metagenome (GOLD analysis project Ga0210057, IMG submission 183968) | Groundwater microbial communities from aquifer - Crystal Geyser CG10_big_fil_rev_8/21/14_0.10 (SPAdes) (version 2) | ecosystem: Environmental > Aquatic > Deep subsurface > Groundwater ... | reverse complement strand
GTTAATTTCTCTTCTGATTAGACGCTTGATAATATCATAGCGATCTAGCTGTTTTTGAGTCATAGTAAATTCTGCTGTCATACTTGAAACGGTTAATGATTAACCATTTCATTATATACTAGGTATGACATTTTAACTTGGCTGTACTATGACATTATCACGTTGGTGGGACAGAGTTCGGCCACGCCGGGCCACGTGGTTGTTTACGCGAAAAGATATTGTAAAAATCAATAAATAATGTTAAAATTAGGCTATAAATTAAACATTTTATGATATATTTCTTTTTAGCGGTTTTAGGGTATGTTTTGTTGGCCATAGTCAATATCTTGGATAAGTTTATTTTGACCAAAAAATTGCCAAAACCAGCCGTGTATGTCTTTTTTTCCACGGTTTTTTTGATTTTATTATTTTCGCTTGTGCCTTTTGGCGCTGGATTTTTAGATTCAGGATTTGATTATTTGATCGCGGGTTTAGCCGGATTTGCTTTTATGTCTGCTGTGTGGCTGATGTATACTGGTTTTTGCCAAAGTGAAATAAGCCATGCCGGGCCCATGATCGGTAGCGCTGTAGCCATGTTTGTTTTTTTGTTAAGCAGTCTTTTTTTGCGCGAGCAATTAAGTCTTTTGCAGATTTTTGGCGTTTTGGTTTTGGTGGCCGGTTCACTCATGATTTCGTTTGAAAAAAGTCGTTTGCATACTGGCTGGCATAAGGGAATATTTTGGCTGATTGGCGGAGGATTGATGTTTGCCATTAGCCATGTAGCTTCAAAATATATTTATGACGGATATGGATTTTTTACCGGATTGGTTTGGACAAGAGGATTTGTCGGTTTTTTCGGCCTTTGTCTTTTATTTTATCCGCCGGTTTTTAGAGCCTTGTTTGGCGCGCGCCAAACAAAAAGTCAAACAAGCTGGCAACAGTTTGGTTTGGTTTTTTTCAATCAATTCATGGCGGTGACAGCCACGGTTTTGATTCAGTTGGCCATTGCTTTGGGCAGTGTGATTATTGTCAATGCCTTGGCCGGCATTCAATATGCTTTTTTGGTGGTGGCGGTTTGGCTTGTGACCAAATTTCACCCCAAATTATTCGCGGAAAAATTTACCAGAGGAGAATTTAGAAATGAATTAATTTCCGTGCTGATTATTTCTTCGGGTTTGGTTTTGCTTTTAATTTGATATTTATGAATTTTTTAAAGATTAGTTTAATCGTGGTCGGTGGTATAATTTTTTTGTATTTAATATTGCTTTTATTTGATTATTTTTTACAAACAAACAAAAATATGGTTTTTGGCGTTAGTTTTTCTCCGACTTACACTGAATATCTGGGTTATGATTATCAAACAGTTTACAAAAAAATCGTGGATGATTGGGGTTTTAAATATGTTAGATTGGCTTCACAATGGGATGAAGTGGAAAAAATTCAAGGCAGTTATGATTTTACTCGCTTGGATTGGCTGATGGATTATTCCGCCAAGCGCGATGTCAAAGTGGTGCTGGCGGTGGGGCGCAAAACTCCACGCTGGCCGGAGTGTCATTTACCGGTTTGGGCGCAAGCCATGACTTACGATCAATACCGTCAGGATTGGCTGGATTATATGTCCGCTACGATTTCGCGCTATAAAAATAATCCGGCTTTGGAAATTTGGCAGATAGAAAATGAGCCTTTTTTGCCGTTTGGTTTATGCCAGCCCATGCCTAAAAAAGATTTAACCGAAGAAATAGAATTAGCGCGTGGTTTGGATAGCGCTCATAAAATTTTGGTTACTGACAGCGGTGAACTTAGTTTTTGGCACAAGACTGCCAAGGCGGGAGATTTGTTTGGCACCACTATGTATCGGGTGGTATGGAATAAATATTTGGGTTATGTGAGTTATGATTGGTTGCCATCAATATTTTATCGCGCCAAACTCGCTTTGGTCGGCCGGTCAGCCGGCGACGCTTATGTGGTGGAGTTGCAAGCTGAACCATGGGTGCCTGACCAGCATATGGATGTGGTTGATGGAGAAGAATACAAAAAATCAATGAGTATTGAAAGATTTAAAAACAATATTGAATATGCCGGACGCACCAATATGAGTCGTTCATATTTATGGGGCGCGGAGTGGTGGTATTATATGATGGATAAAAAAGGCGTGAATGATTTCGTCAATTATGCCAAGGGTTTAAAAAAATATTAAATTTTATAATTCAATAGCTTAAAATTTATGAATATTGATTTTTCCAAGCATGTTTTGCCAAAAGAGCCAAAATTGGCGACAGAATTGGCTGGCAAACCAAATTTAGAGCCGAAAGGCCCAAGTTTTTGGTCGCAAAAACGCCGATTGATTTTGTCAGTGGCGGCGGTCGTGGTTGTTCTTGGTGTTGGCGCAGTGGCCGCGTATATTTATCGCGCCAATTTATACAAATCTTTTTTAACCCCGCAGTTTGCCAGCGCGTATACTTTGGTCAATGACACGGTTTCCAAAAGCGCTAATATAGTGATTAATCTGCCCAAGGGTACGGACAAAACCGGCATTGAACAAAACGTGGTTTTTACTCCGGCCATCAAAGGCCAGTGGGTGCAAAACACAGCTGTAGACAAGCTGGAATACAAGCCCGGTGCGGCTTTGACAGTCGGCAGTTATTACAATGTCGCTCTCAAAACCAATGACGGCACAATCGGCAAAGATTTTTTGGCGGATGAAGATCCTAAAATCATTTCGGTTTTGCCCAACGACCAATCAGAAGCGCCCGAAGACAGCAAAATTACGATTGTATTTAATCGTCCGATGGTGCCACTGACCACCCTGCAGGAATTGGAAAGCCAGTCCGCGCCTGTGGAAATTTCTCCTCAAACTGACGGCAAATTCAAATGGATTGGCACGCGCACTTTGCAATTTATTCCCAAAACAACTTTGTTGGCCTCAAGCCAATACACTGTCAAAGTTAAAAGCGGATTTGTTTCTCTGGATGGGTTGGCCGTGGCGGCGCAGGAATTTAAATTTAAAACGCGCTTATTGCGCTATGGGACAAACAATCAAACTGAATTGATTTACGACCAGCCGATTAAAATCAGCTTTAACCAGCCGATTGATTTGCAAAAAACCGCGGAAAAAATACTTTTGGAATATGTTAGCGGTGGATATAGTTTGAAGCTGGAAAAAACAGTCGCTTATGGGACAAAAAAAGTTTACAACCAAAAAACTAAAAAATATGATGAAGTGGAAGATAAGTCCGTAATGCTGGTGTATAATCAAACGGACAAATTCGGGCGCAAGAAATTTTGGGATTTTAATGATTCATATCGGATTACCGTTAGCGAGGCCGTACCGATTGACGGCGATATCAATCTAACGGAAAAATATCAGGCCACGCTCAAAGCCACGGATGTGATCAAAAAAGTCAGCGCCACGTCAAATCGTTCCGAGTTGGTGGAGCCGGACGTGTTTGATCCGCAGGGCAGGCTGTGGATTGAGTTTTACGAAGATATTGATATTAACAAGAGCGATTTTTCGGCCGGCAAAAAGGCGGAAATAGGCTATGGACAAAAATGCAAAAGCGCAAATAGCGCGAACGGCGCGGACGGGGCGTTCAATAAGGTGGAGATAAATAGCGAGGTTGAATGCGAAAAAGAAACTGATTACAAAAAAGTGTATTTTGAATTTGCCACGGGCACGATTTCGCTGGGAGAAAATTTTAAATTGAATTTGAATAAAATTGTTAATTCAGAGGGGATTAAACTGAATTCGCAGACTGTGGAGAAAAATGTCGTTGCTTACGGCAATCTCAAGATATACAAAGCCGGGTATAATTCTAAAAACAGCGGCCAAGGCGCTTTGACGGAAATGATTTTGTGCACGAATAATCCGCTAAAAGAGGCTGACAGCAAGACAGTTTCGTCGTTTATCAAAGCCAATTATGATTATGATTTTACCAGCTGGTATAATTCTTACCGCGTTAATCAGATAAATTTATCCAACGCGGTTTGCGACTTGAATCAGTTTGAAACTCAAATTTATCTCAAGCTTCTGCCACAAAAAAGTTATCAGTTTACTTTGACTCCCAAAGATGAATTCGGCCAGACAACCAGCTTTAGTTATACGCGCTTGACTCCGGCCATGCCGTCCGCTTATGTAAATATTTATCAGTATCAAAAAGCCTATAGCGTAACTACGCCTCAGCAAACGGTTTTGACGTACGCGTCCGAAAACATGGATTATGTCAACATGAGCATCTGCCAGTTGTCAGCTGAAAATATGCTTCAAACTTTGAATCAAAAATTCAACCATTGGTCTGAACCGGCTACTTTGGGACCTTGTCTTAAATCCGTCAACAAGCAGTTCGTTTTGCCGCAAAAATACTGGCTCAAAAATTATTTTACGGTGGATTTGGCTGATTACGTCAGCAGTACCGGACATTATGTTTTGACTTTTACCCATCCCAATTACCAATCAGGCGGCAAACCGCTTTTCCTGCGCTCGTACCTGACGGTTACCAACTTAAGCGTGGTGGCCAAAAAAATCAATTTGTATGACTGGTCCGGCAATGATTATGGAATGGATTTGGCTTTGACCAAAGCGCAGTCTGATAAAGTGAATAATTTGTATTGGGTGGTGGATATGTCCACGCTTAATTCGGTATCCAACGCCAAGGTGGAATTGTATAGCGAGCCGGTTAACGCCAAAACGCTGGTAAAAAGACAAACTGGTTATACTGATGAAAGAGGGATAGCCAAAATTTCAATAATAGCCGCTTTGAAAGGGTCTGTTATTAGTAGTGGACATGACAGCGCCTTGGTCATTGATCAAGAGAACGAGTTTGAATATGAAGATGACGCGCGCAACAATCGCCGGATATACGCCTATACCGACCGACCGATTTACAAGCCCGGCGACACGGTTAATTTCAAAGGGCTTTTGCGCGTCGGCTATGACGGCGATTATGAACTGTACAGCGGACAAAAAGTGCCGATTAAAGTCATGGATTCATCCGGCAAAATTGTTTACAACCAGGATTTGGCGCTGAGTGGTTTTGGCAGTTTTAACGGTTCATTTAGCTTGGACAAAGGCGCGCCCCTCGGCACTTATTACGTGCAGGCGTTTGACCAATATTCCAGCGGCAATTTTGAAGTGGAAGAATACAAACCCGCGCCTTTTAAAGCGGAAGTCAAAAATCAGCAGGACGAATACATGTTCGGCCAAAAATACCAGTCAGATGTCAATGGCCAATATTATTTTGGCGCCAGTTTAAACGGCGGCAAAGTGGCATATAGTTTATACGCCCAGGATTATCATTTTGACAAATATACTGATAAATATTTCCAGTTTGGCTCGCCCTGGTATTATTGCTATTCTGACTGCGGTTATGGCGATAAATATATTTTGAGCGGCGAAACTGTTTTGGGCGAGAACGGCGACGTGAGCATATCCGGAGAGCTGGATTTTGCCAAATTATTCGGCTCCGGCGTTGAACAAAAGAGCAAGCTGTTTACTTTGCACGTGACTGTCACGGACAGCGCCGGCCAGAGCGTGAGCGCGCGAAAAACTTTTATCGCGCATAACGGCGAATATTATTTGGGCTTGAACGCCAGTCGCAGTTTTGTCGCGCCCAATGAGCAATTTAAATTGTCCGCCAAATCAGTTGACACTCAAGGCCGGCCGATTGCAGTCAATGATTTGGATTTAATAGTCAGCAAAATCAGCTGGATTCAGAGCCAGCGCCAGGAAGTGGACGGTTCATATTATTACAGCTGGAAAAAGAAAATTGATGAGGTAAGCAAAAAGAGCATTAAGACGGATGGCAAGGGCGATTGGAACGAAACGATGTCTTTGCCGGATGCCAGCCAGTACCAGATAACTTTGCAAGGCAAAGATAAATACGGCAATCAGATTAAGACTGATTACTATATATATGTTTACGGTAGCGGATACGCTTCAGTCGCGCCCAGCAATGACACTGATCTGGAAATCGTGGCTGAAAAAACCAATCTTAAATCAGGCGAAAAAGCCGAAGTCGTGATCAAATCTCCTTATCAAAAAGCCAAGGCCCTGCTTAGCTTGGAAAGAGGCAGTGTTTATAGCTATAAAGTTGTGGATGTTAATCAGAGCTTGTATCAGGACAGCTTTACTGTGAATGAGAACAATACTCCCAATGTGTATGTGACCGCGGTTTTGGTTTCAAACAAGCCCGAGGTTAAATACGGCCAAGTGATGTTTGGCGTGGATACTGATAAAAAAGAATTGGATATAGAGGTCAAATCCGATAAAACAAAATATCTGCCCGGCGAAAACGTGAAATTGGATTTTACAGTCAAAGACAGCGCCGGCAAAGGCGTGCTGTCCGAATTATCAGCCGCGGTTGTGGATATGAGTGTTTTGGCTCTCAAAGGCAATCCTAAAAAGAGCCCGGTGGATTATTTCTATAATTATTTCCCGCTCACAGTCAGCACGATTAGCAATCTGAAAAATGTTTTGTTCAAGGTGGATCTGCCGGACGGCACCAAAGGCGGGGGTGGCAATGAATCGGCTGATTTGGCCAAAAAGAAAAGAGGCGAATTTAAGGACACGGCTTTTTGGTCCGGAGTGATAAACACGGACGCGTCCGGCAAAGCCAGCGTCAGCTTCAAATTGCCTGACAATCTGACTACTTGGCAGGTGGAGTCTCTCGGCATTACCAAAGACACCAAAGTGGGCGTTGATTATCAGGAATTTAGCTCGCAAAAGCCGGTGATGATAACCGTTCTCAAGCCAAGCTTTGTTGTGCCGGGCGATAAATTTTATGTGGGCGCGCAAGTGTTTAACCGGACATCTGAAACCCAATCGTTGACAGTCTCGGCCCAGAGCAATGATTTGAGCCTGCAGACTGACGGCGGGTTTTTGTCAGGCGGATCCAATTCGCAGTCAATTAAGCTAAAACCAAACGCCAGCCAAATAGTGTATTTCCAAACGACAGCGCCGACTGCCAAGTCTTTTGGTTCTTTGAGCTTTAATTTGACGGCGAAAAACAATGATTATACTGATTCCGTGGACAGCTCCATTACCATTACTCCCAATGACACTTATGAAGTCGTGGCCACGGCCAATTACAGTACTCTGGCTAAAGACAATGAATATATTTATCTGCCTTCCAATATCGTGGCCGGTAAAGGCGGACTGACGATCAACCGCAGTGCCAGTTTGGCCGTGTATATCTCGCAGGGTTTAGATTATTTGTTCCAATATCCTTATGGTTGCGCCGAGCAAATCGCCAGCAAATTGGAAGCGATCGCGATTGCCAAAAAAGGCTTGCAGATCAAAAATGTCGGAGACAAATATGCGATTCCCGCGATTGATTTTGACGGCCAGTCGTATACTGTGGATGAAGCTGTGTCCAAAAGTCTGGCGCGCTTGTACCAGACGCAGAATTCTGACGGCGGCTTCAGTTATTACGCGAATAGCTCTTATTCATATTATTCTGAGTCTGACTATTATTTGACTTTGCACGCGGCCGCGGTTTTGCAGTCATTGTCCGAGGCCGGATACAGCGTGAATAATTCGGCGATCAAAAACGCCGCCAATTATATTAATGGTGAATTGGCAAATGATTATAATGTGTACAGCAACAAAGACGCTTTGATACTCGGCGCGTATACTTTGTCGCAACTTGGAAATAACGGCAGTATTAGTTCAGCTTTGCAAGCAAAAATAAAAGCCCTGGAAAAGGACGGTAAATTCATCAATGAACAGATCAGCAACAGCTCGCTGGCTTACTTGGCAATATTTTTGAGCAAGCAGGGAAACAATTATTCTTCCAGTTTCAAAAAATTGGCGTATAACAATCTGGAAAACCGTCTCAAAATAGACGCGCGCGGTTCGTTTATCAGCGCCAACGACAATCTGCTCTGGAGATTTTATGAGACTGACATCAAAGACACGGCTTTGTTTTTGACGGCCATGATAACGGACAAGCGCGATAATGCGTTTAATGATCGGGTTTTGCGCTGGTTGCTCAACAGCCGCGCCAAAGACGGCGCTTGGGGTTCCACCAACAACACTCTGGCTGTGATTGACGCCATGAGCAGTTATCTGAACTGGAAGGGAGAAAACAAATCAGACTTTACACTCACAGTGAGCTTGGATGGCCAGACAGTCAGCTCAACCAAGTTTGACGCTAAAAGCATATTGCGCCAGGATACTGATTTCGTCAGCTTGGATAAAATCAAAAAAGACCAAATCGCGCCTTTGAGTTTTGAGCGCGCAACCAATAATTCGGAGAAAAACGCGTATTATTATGATTTGTCTTTGAAGTATTATTTGCCGATTGCCAGCCTGCCTCCGCGCGATGAAGGCTTCGCGATCACGCGCGAATTTTACGCTCTGGATGACACACACGGAACAAAGCCGTTGTCCGGCGCCAAAGTCGGAGACGTGGTGCGCGGTCATTTGACTATTATCACTCCGCTTAACCGCAATTACGTGTCTGTGGAAGACTATATTCCGGCCGGATTGGAACTGATAAACTTTAGCTTGTCAACGTCTGATCAGACTTTGCTCAAGAGCAAGGATAATAGCGCGAGCAACAGCGGATATGGTTATGGCGGCGGCTATGGCTATTACAATGTGTTTGATGGCAAATTGCGTCCGGATGTGGTGGAAAACCGCTATGACAGATTATTCTTGTTTATGAGCAGTCTAGCGGCCGGACAATATGAATATGATTATTACGCGCGCGTGGGCGTGGCTGGAGAATTCCAGCAATTGCCGGCAGTAGTGTCGGAAATGTACTTTCCGGAGAATTTCGGCCGAACCGCCGGCAGTATCTTTAAAGTGGAAAAAATCAAATAGGCTGATTAAAGATTATCTTAATGCTTGAAGTGGTGTTTTTGGCTTGGGCAAAAATAGCATAAGTACCAGGCGCGCTGGGAGAAAAAATAACTTCTGTTCCTTGGCCGGCCGGCCGATTATTTATCTGCCAGTCGGCTTTTTGGCTGGCGCGTAAAATTATTTGCGTGTTTTTTGACCACAAAAAAACATCATTATTGTGCGGGTTGGTAATGAGATCGTTGTTTAACAGCCGGTTGAGATGGCTGGCGGTTTTTTCATTTGGCAACCCCCAATCCAAAGAGCCATTGATATTGTAAGAAGCGATTAAATTAAAATTAAAATCTGTTTTTTGATTATATTTGGAGCTTAATATATAGTTCATAGCCTGCGCCCAGATTTGGCCGGCGCCAAGCGAACCGGAAATATTATCCATGGCTGTGTTATCGCTATTACCCACCCAAACGCCCACCAAAAAATCCGGCGTATAGCCGATTGTCCAACTATCATGCCAATCGCGCGAAGTGCCGGTTTTGACGCCATAGTTTTTGGCCGGCAGATTAAGATTGCTTTTTAAGCCAAATTCTTCCACGCCGGTCAGACGGTCGGACAGTATTTTATTTATCAGCTGGACATATTGCGGATCAGCAATTTTTTTGTCTAAATTATAATCATTAGGCGTGCTGGAAGTATAATTTATGGTTTGATTATTGGCGTAAACTGTCAAAGGCTTGAGCCATCCGTAATTAGGAAAGATGCTGAAATAATAACTGAGAGAAAGAAGATCCATTTCCAGTCCGCCCAGAGCGATGCCCAACTGGTAGGATGGCAGGGGAGCAATTGGTTTAAATTTTAGGTCTTGAGAGAGAAAATTATAAAAATTATTCAAGCCGACATATTCCAATGTTTTGACCGTGGGCACATTAAGACTGTTAGAAAGAGCGTAATGCAGGCTGACAATTCCGCGATATAGATAATCATAATTTTTTGGATACAAAGCAAAACCGCTGTCAATAATATATTTATATTCGCGATCATCCACAAGCGTATACGGGCGTAGTCCGCGCGCGAAAGCTTGTAGATAAATAAACGGCTTGACTGTGGAGCCGATCGGCCGCGGCTGGACGGCCATATTGATTTTATAGCCATAAGCATCCACTGTCGGATCAGGCGTGCCTATGATAGCCAATAATTCATTTTGCGGTTCTTTGATGACAGTTATCGCGCCATTGGCAGTATTGTTTTTAGCCAGCACAGTTAGGTTGCCCTTTAAAAAATCGCGTAGTTTGGCGGTTAGTTCTTTGTCTATGGTTAGTTGGCAGATTTTGGGGCTATTGGCCAAACACAAACCAAGCGAATCAATTTCCAGCATGGCTGGGTCGCGGATATAAGCATAAAAAACTTTTTTAGCTGAAGCGATTTCATCATTGCTAAAAGTTTCTATTTTTTCGGTTTGGTCAATTTGGCCGGAATAATAGGGTAGGAGATCAGCGGTTAGGCGAGCGTTTTTGTCTAAAAAAGGATTATTAAGGGTGGGATTGGGGATAGTGGCGATCAAGCGCAGGATCTGGCTATCGGTAAGATTGTTAGCCGGTCGGTTAAAATATAATTGGCTGGCGGAATTTAAACCTTGGACGCTGTTGCCAAGATAAATCGTATTGGCATACATATTTAAAATTTCTTCCTTGTCAATTTGCGTTTCTAGCGCTATAGCCAAATAGGCTTCTTTGATTTTGTTTTTCCAATTGCGTTGGTTTTCATGGTTGGAAAGGATTTTGACTAATTGTTGGTTGATGGTGCTGGAGCCGGTTATTTTTTTATTTATTAACGCTTGATAAGCGGCGCGCGCCAGGCTTAAGGGATTAAGGCCAAAGTGGTAATAAAAATATCGGTCTTCTTTTTGCAGGAGTATTTTTTTGAAATTATTCGGAATTTGGTCGGCATATTCAGCGTAATATCCCAGCTTATTTGGCTGTATCGCCATAATTTGTTTATTGCGATCCAAAACAATTTGGGATTGCCGAGATTGATATTCTTGAATTAGTTGGTCAGATGAATGGTTGGTCAGCCAAAAAAAACCAGCGAAAAGCGCGCTTAAGGCGATTAAAACGATTAAAACGGGTTTTATGTATTTTAAAATTAATTTAGATATATTATTTTTGAATTATTTTCTTTACCATATATCCATTTTGCAGGCGATAACCCAAATGGCGATAATAACCGCGCACGCCAATGCCGGAAATCACGGCTAACTGTTTGAGGCCGGCTGTCTGGCAAATTTTTTCCGCTTCTTGAATCAGTTTTTTGCCCAGACCCTTGTGCTGGCTGGCTTGGTTTTGTCTTTGGCCGATGGCTAATTGCTGGCCATAAGTATGCAGTTCGCGTATAAAGGCCGGATATATGGCTGGCGGGCAAGAATTAAGGCGCAAGCGACAAAACGCGTAAACAATTTGGCGATTTTTATCTTCCCAACTCAAAAAATATTCTGTTCCGCCACTGGCTTCGTATTTATCTATAAATAATTTGGGCGGGCTGATTTTGTCTGGCGCAATCTGATGACCAACTTCACGGCAACGCAAACAATGGCAAGCGAGATTTTTTTGCGCCATTTGGTTTTGGATTAATTGACGCAAATTAGTCATTTTATTACCGGCTTGAACATGATGGCTGGGTATGTCGCGAATTAGGCGTGAAATGCGGACATAATACGGTAAGTCGGATTTTAATTTGATCAACATTTCCACCAGTTTTTTATCTGAATAAGGCCGGTATTGTCCGGCGCGCAACATGTCATACAGGGGCGTATTGGCAATTACCGTGCAAGGATAGATTTTTATCATGTCCGGCCGATAAGACGGATCTTCAAAAATTTGACGCATCATACGCAGATCTTTGGCTGGAGTGGAAGCGGGTAGCTGGGGCATAAGATGATAATCCACTTTAAAACCATAATTTTTTAACAGAGCAGTGGCGGTTTTTATTTCTTTAACTCCGTGTCCGCGTTTGACTATTTTTAATATCTTTTCATCAGTCGTTTGCGCGCCCATTTCAATTCTAGTGCAACCTAGTTCGCGCATGATTTTGACAGTGGCATTATTTATCAAATCAGGCCGAGTTTCCAAAGTAAGTCCGATAACGCGGCGGGCGGAGGATTCATTTTTTTTCTGTTCTTTGTCCAGCAGTTTTTTAATTTTTTTCAAATCACGAATTGGTTTGAATAAAGCGGATGTTTTTTTATTATTGCAAGCTTCAAAGCAACGCAAAATAAACCAATACTGATAGGCGAGAGGGTAAGCGTTCCAAGATCCGCCTTTGACAATCAATTCTACTTTGTCAGTTGGGTGGCCATTGTTTTTCAAAGCGCGCAGTCTTTGAAAAGTTTGTTCAAAAGGGTCAAAATTCAATTTTAAAGCTCGCGCGGCCGCCGGTTCATCGGAAATATAGCTTTTGGGCATACCCGGTTCGCTTGGGCAATAAACGCATTTTCCCGGACAAGGGAAAGGTTTGGTTAAAACAGTCACAATGGTAACACCGGATTGAGTGCGAACGGCTCGTTTGACGCATAGTTTTTCCAAGGTGGTATTTGGCTTTATCTTGCCAAGTTTTCGCAATTTATGGTATACTTCTAAAAGACGGCTTTTGTTGGGCAGAGATTTGATCTGACGATTGGCGCGCAAATAAGCGCGTTTGAATTTATCAAGTTTTTTCTCGTCAAGGATTTTTTCTTTGGTCAGCTGAATAAGCATTTTATCCAAAATATCTTGGGGCATAATTTATTGATTTAAATACTTGCCTATTATATATAAAATAAAGGTTTTTGCCAATTTTTCGTTTATGGATCAAAAAATCGCCAAACGCTTATCGCAAGAACAAAAGAAAAATTATAATTTGATCGCGTCTGATTGGGATGCTTGTCGGCAACAGCCCACTAAGCTCAAACAAAAACTTTTGCGTCTGATAAAAATGAATGATCAGGTGTTGGATTTGGGTTGTGGCAATGGATTGATGGTCAACGAGGTTTTGCGCCAAGGCGGACAATATATTGGTCTGGATTTCTCCAATCAGCTTTTGAAAATAGCCAAGAAGAGATATAAAGAGGAAATAAAAAAAAGACAGGCAAAATTTGTTTTGGGATCAGCCGTAAAATTGCCGTTTAAAAAGAATAGTTTTGATTTTGTTTTTAGCTTTGCGGTTTTGCATCATATTCCGTCAGCGCGGTTAAGACAAAAATTTTTTATGGAAATGTTTCGTGTTTTACGGCCCGGCGGACTAGGGGTGATGCTGGTTTGGAATTTGCGCCACAGCAAAAAATATCTGGCCAAAGCCAAAAAAGAAGCCCGTGAGGTGAGCGGGCTGGACAAAGATGATTTGATTGTTTTATGGAAAGGCACGCCTGGATTAAAAATCAAGCGTTATATACATTTATTCAGCCGTCAAGAATTTTTTGATTTAGCCAAACAAGCCGGTTTTAGCAGTATTAAAGTGTATAATAGCCAACGAACAGGAGAAAAAGATCCCAATGGTGAAGAAACAGCTGTTATTTTTAAAAAATAATAAAACCTTTAATTTATGCGCGTTTTACAAATACACAAATATTTTTATCGTCGAGCCGGAGCGGAAAGTGTTTTTTTGGATACGATTGAAGGTTTGCGTAAGCGCGGTCATGAGGTGGCTGAATTCAGCGTTAAATATGACAAAAATCAGCCAAGCGAATATGCTAATTATTTTGTCAACACTGAGCCGGAATTGAGCAAAAAACAACTTGATTTTTTGACTATGGCGCGTTTATTCGGCCATTTTATTTTCAGTTCTCAAGTGAATAAAAAATTAAGAGCTCTGGTGGCGGTCAGTGAACCGCAGGTGGCGCATCTGCACAATGTCGTTCATCAACTTTCAGCCACGACTTTTAAAACTTTGCGTAAATTAAAAGTGCCGATTGTTTATACTGTGCATGATGTCCAGCCCATGTGCCCCAATCATCGCATGATTACTCAAGGCAATCTTTGCGAAAAATGTTTCAAACATCGTTATTATAATTGTTTGCGCTACAAATGCATTGCTGATTCGCGCTTAAAGAGTTTGTCCGGCATGTTGGAAGCTTATTACTATTATTTGAGGGGAATTTGGAATATGGTGGATATTTTTGTTTGTCCCAGCGAGTTTATGCGCGACAAAATGATTGAGTGGGGTTTTGAACGCAAAAAAATAAGGTTGCTGCGTAATTTTCATCAAGCGCCGGCGCAAATTAAGCCTTTGGGTAATAAAATAGTTTATTTAAATCGCTTGCATGAAGAAAAAGGCATAAAAGTATTTATGGAAGCCACGCGTAAATTGCGCCAATATCAGATAATAGTGGCCGGAGATGGACCGCAAGACGATTGGGTAAAAAAACAAATTAAACAATTTAGCTTGACGCATGTGCAAAAAATAGGCCGAGTGCAAGGGGAGGAATGGAAAAAAATAATGGCTGACGCCCGCGTGGTGGTGGTGCCTTCGCTGTTTTATGAAAATTGTTCAATCAGTATTTTAGAAGCTTTGGCCAATGGACGACTGGTCGTGGCGTCAGATCGGGGTGGAAATAGCGAACTGATAACTCAAGGCCAAACCGGATTTTTGGCTGATGCCCAAGATCCGGATTCTTTTTCCATTTTTATTAAAGAAGCCATGGAAATGCCTGAAGAAAAAAGCAGTCAAATAATAGCCAATGGCCGAAGATTGGTAATGGATCAGCATGATAAAGATGAATATTTTAATCAGCTTGAAAATATTTATCAAGAATTAGCCAAATAGGCTTGATCATCTATCATATAGCCTCGTCCGGGGATGGTGAAAATTATTTTTTGTTTGGTTTTTTTATTTTCTATTTTACGACGTAAACTAAGAATATGTGATTCAATGGTGTTGGAAAACGGATCGGCATTCATATCCCAAACGTGCTCTAACAACTTGCCTCGTGATAGGACGGCGCCTTTGTTAATCATCAAATATTGCAGGAGCATAAATTCTTTTTTGGTCAGACGAACAGGCTGGCTGTTTTTTGTTACTCGGTTTTTGCCAGTATCCAAAATCACATCGCTTATTTGTATAATTTCGTCATTGATGCGATGAGGCCGGCGCAACAGAGCCTTGATTCTGGAGAGTAATTCTTCCAGAGAAAATGGCTTGACCATATAATCATCCGCGCCCGCTTCCAACAGGCTTATTTTGTTATCAATGTCATTGATTTTAGACAGCACGATAATGGGCATGCTTTTGCCGGCTTGCCTAATTTCACGACAAATTTGTTGGCCATTTTTTTTAGGCAACATGCAATCCAATATAATCAAATCATGGTGGCCGGTTCGGCCAAAATAAGAAGCCTTTTCACCTTCTGAAACCACATCCACCGCGTAACATTCAGCTTGCAGACTTGGTTTGAGAAAATCTATTATTTCCGGCTCATCTTCTACTAATAATATGCGCATATTTTAATTTATTTTGATTTACAAATTAACTATATCTTAAGAGTCAAGCCTGGTCAAGAATGATTTTATATGGATTTTATCTTTTTTTTATTTTTATATAATTTTGATTTGCTAACATATCTTTATATTTTTTAGATGATTTAAAGTCATATGTTTAATTTTAAAACCAAGGAACTTCGTTGTTGTTTTTGTCATCAGCTTTTTGGCAAGACAGATTGGTTTTTTGGAGAAATTCAGATAAAATGCCGTCGTTGCAAAAAAATTTGCTCAATTGGCCAACATTCAAAATGTATTTTTTTGCGCGAATTACAATTTGGCGTTAAAAAAACCAGTTTAAGACAGGAGTGCGGATTCGTTTGGCGCGCGGCGCAAAATTGTTCTTTGTGCTCTGACCAGCCAAGTTGTTTGTTAGGTTCTTTTGTCAGGCAAAATTTTTTGGAAAACAAATAATGATTTTAAATATTTGGCGCTTGGCTCTTTTTTAAATCCTGTTTTTTTGTTATAATATCGCTATTGAATTATGTTTCATTTCTTATCTCATTCAAAAAAATTGAACAACCAAGCGTCAGTGGTATTGCGTCGCGGTTTTTTTCATCGGCAGATTACGCAGTTGGAAGGCGTGGCTTTGATTTTGTCCGCCACCATCGGCGCCGGAGTTTTGGGCATACCTTATGCTATTTCTAAAACCGGTTTAGCGGTTGGTTTGGTTTATATAATCGGCCTGGGAATTTTGATGATTGGCCTTAATCTTTTGATTGGAGAAATAGCGGTGCGAACCGACAGTAATTTGCAGTTGGTCGGTTTGGCTAAAAAATATCTTGGCCGAGCGGGCGGATATTTGATGGTGATTATCAAATATGTTTCCGGATTAGGCATTTTAGTGGTGTATATTATTGGCACCGGCCAGTCTTTGGCCGTTCTTTTTGGAGGTTCGGCTCTCAAATGGAGTTTAATTTTTTTTACGATTGCTTCAATAATGATTTACAATGGTTTAAAAACCATTAAAGTGGTTGATTTTTTTCTTAGTCTGGCTATTTTACTGGTGGTATTGCTCATCGCCGGATTTGCCGGTCCGCACATTGAAATGCCTCATTTAAAATATATTGATTTGGCTGGCATTTTTTTGCCTTATGGAGTGATATTATTTGCCTATGATGGCGGTGAGGCTGTGCTTGAAGCGCACAGTATTTTGATTGATCGGCAAAAAACATTTAAATCTACCATTATCATAGCCGGTATTATCGCCATTTTAACTTATTCTATTTTTGCCGTTGTGGTTTTGGGAGTGACCGGACAAGATACCACGGAAATAGCCACTATTGGTTTGGGTCATAAATTAGGCCCAATTATGCTTTTGTTTGGTAATGTTTTTGCTATCTTGGCCATGAGCACCAGTTTTTTGACAATCGGCCAGTCTTTGCGCGATTCTTTGATTTGGGATTACAAAGTTAAAGAAAAGTTGGCTGTTATATTGGTTTGTTTTTTTCCTTTAGTGATTTTTTTGCTTGGATTACGCAGTTTTATCGCCACTATAAATATAATTGGTGGTGTTTTTATCAGTTTAACCATGCTTTTGACGGTTTTGATTTATTGGTCAGCTAAAAATAGCGGTGATATTAAGCCAAATAAATACCGGCTGGGTCATAGTTGGCTAATAATGGCTTTTCTTTTATTGGCCTTGATTTTGGGAGCAATATATAGTATAATAAATTTGTTCTAATCAAGATGGTGTTCGTTGTTGGCAGGTCGTATTGTTTGAATAAGCAAGGTCGACAAGTCCAAACAATTACTTATCAACAACGTCCTTGAAGATTTAATAATCTTCTATCTATCTTCATTAAAACATTTAAATTTATTTTTAATGTTTTTTAATATGTCAGAAAAATATTTATTTACTTCCGAATCAGTGACCGAAGGGCATCCGGACAAAATTTGCGATCAAATTTCAGACGCGGTTTTGGACGCGGTTTTGACTGACGATCCCAATGGCGCTTGTTGTTGCGAAGTATTTACCACTACCGGTTTAGTGGTGGTGGGCGGAGAAATAACCACCAGAACTTATGTTGACATTCCGTCAATAGTCAGACAAACGCTCAAAGAAATAGGCTATACAGACGCTGATTATGGCATTGATTATAAGAGTTGCGGAGTGATAGTGGCGGTGGATGAACAAAGCGCGGATATTGCCCAAGGAGAAAAAGAGGCGGATAATCATCCTCACAAAGCGCAGGGCGCCGGCGATCAAGGAATCATGTTCGGGTTTGCCTGCAAGGAAACGCCACAATTAATGCCTTTGCCAATTATGTTAGCGCATGGTTTGGCTCGCCAATTGGCCAAAGTGCGCAAAGACGGCACTTTAAAATACCTTAGGCCTGATGGCAAGAGCCAAGTGACTGTTGAATATGAAGATGGCCGGCCTAAACGAGTTGATTCTGTAGTAATCGCCGCTCAACACAATCCGGAAATTGAACTCAAAGATTTGCGCGAGGATGTTTTGCGCGAGGTGATTAAGCCTATTTGCGGACAGTATTTGGATGAAAAAACTCATTATTATATCAATGAGACCGGCCGTTTTGTGGTTGGCGGTCCGCATGGCGATACCGGCGTGACCGGTCGCAAAATAATTGTGGATACTTACGGTGGCATGGGGCACCATGGCGGTGGCTGTTTTTCCGGCAAAGTTCCGAACAAGCAAGATCGCTCCGGCGCATATATGGCTCGTTATGTGGCCAAAAATATAGTGGCGGCCGATTTGGCGGACAAATGCGAGATTCAGCTGGCTTATGCCATAGGCTATCCTGAACCGGTTAGCGTTTTGGTTAATACTTTTGGCACCGGCAAAGTGGCCAATGAAAAACTAACTGAAGCGATTAGAAAAGTGTTTGATCTGACTCCGGCCGGTTTGATTAAGGACTTGGATCTTAAGCGCCCGATTTATCGCGCCACCGCTGCTTACGGACATTTTGGACGCGATGAGTTTAGTTGGGAAAAAACTGATAAAATTGAGGCGCTTAAGCAAGCGATTGGTTAAATATTTTAGTTTAAAAAAAAGACCATGGAACGCTCCATGGTCTTTTTAATATGATAATAATCGCGCTTTTTGACCTTTACGCCCACACCCCGCGGTCTTCTGCCTCTAGAAAGGGGTTTATAAGCTAGATTGCACTTTGTAATCAAATTTGGAGGCCAAATCATCGTTCGGAAGAATATTGTTGACCAAATCTTTTTGCCAAGTGATTTTTTTGTTTACCCAGCTGTCAGTGGTTTGAAAAATAATTTTTTCTAATAAAGTGACGCTTTTACCAACATCTTGCGGATTGGGTTTGATTTCCACTTCAAAATATATTCCCGCCAGTTCATTGGGCGCTAGCTGACCGTTGTATTGCCAAGTTAATTTTCTGGTTTTGTCGTCAAAGCTAACATTGGAGCCAATAGTAACGCTATCTCTATCGGTAAGAGCCACGCCAGCGGGCAAATAAGCGCTTAAAGAAGAGTTGCTTAGCGGGCTGGAGCCATTGTTGATTTGTAAAAACAGCCAGTATTTGGTTGATTGTCCCAATGTCGGTGGCAAAACTCCGCGTCCGACTTGATCGCCATTGGCTGTGTAATAACGAGCTTGAGCCGTAAAAACCGGTTGGCCGGCCAAAGGCAATCGACTGGCTAGGCCGGTTTTTTCAAAGATCGGACTGGCTGGCGCATCCAATTCAGCTTGCAAAGACGGAGTTATTTCCAAATAAGCATTGGCAATATTGGGATTCAAGCTGAAACCGGAATTGATATAAAAATTAATAGTAAAGTTTTTGTCTTCACCAGCCGTTAAATCAGATGACTTAGAGAAAAGTTTAGTCAGGGATTGATTGTCAATTATTAATTGATTGTTTTGATAAAGCGCAAAGTTAGCTGAAGCGGTTTTGGTCCAGTTTATAACATTGGCATAGTTGGGGCTTAATTTTATCTTTATATTTTTAAAAGCGAACGGACTGTTATTTTTTAGGGTTATTTGTATGGGCACGGTGGCATTAACATCTATATATTTTAATTGGCTGGGCATAGTAGCCTGCAGATCAATTTGGGGTTGATATATTTTGATTGGCCGGCTTGATTTTTCCAGATCAATAGTTTGACTGTTGATTTGAATTTGAGGCCAAATGGAAAAATTAATTTCGCCGGCTTGGGTCGGTTTGATGGAGCCGACAAAACTTTTGGCTTGGCCGGATTCAAGGTTAAAAGTTTTATTCAGCGATTCAAGCGCCTCCGGGTAGCTATAAGCCAGTTTTAGATTGTTGACCGAATATTTCGCGGTATTGGTTAGAGTATAAGTAAAATTCAATGTTTGGTCAGTCAAAGCCATCGGGCTGATTTGCAGATTGCCGGCTAGAATGCTTTGAGGCAGTTTAATTAGTAGGCGAGAAATTTTTTGTTCTTGACGCTTAGTATCAGATGGCTGGTAAGCTAAATTGGCGGTGATATGATTTTCCGCGCTTGGCGTAGACCAGAGCCAGCCATAAATTGAATATTTTTTTGATTCATTGGGTGGAATGTCTTTGAGACCTAAAAATTCAAAATCATTGGAAAAATATTCGGTCGGAGTTTTTTGGCGATCAATAATAAATCCGGTTGGCAGTTCAAGGCTCAAAGTCGGGAACATCAAGTAATGTTCAGAGCGGTTTTGATATTGCAACATTACTTCAACATATTGACCGCTAAGGACGCGATTTGCGCCCATGGATAGGCGCAGGTCAATCAAGTCGGTTATTTGCGGTTTCCATAAAAAGAAAAAAATAGTCAGACCGACAAGACAAAAAGTAAGAGCCACCAGACCAATATCAAAAATAAACAGCTTTTTGGCATGGCGATAATTGGATTTGTATTTTACATGGAAGTGGCGGCGTAATAGTCTGTAGGTAAGCCTAAACATAAGAGCTGAAATATAAAATTCTTCTTAGTTAGCCGGAATAAATATTAATTTTTGAAGCGGTATCTATTTTGGCTAATCTAAAATTAATCGCTTCTATTATATCAAAATTGAAGAATAAATACAAAAAAACAGGCTTAGGGCCTGTTATTTTTTTTGTTTGATTTTTCTTTTGTAATTTCAGATTTTTTTTTCGGTTCAAATACTTTGGGGTTGGGCGAGTAGAGTGGATTGCTGATGCGCCAGCTGGAAATAAATTGGCCAATACCTTTATTCGCCAATTTATTGCGCACGGTGGTTTTTCTTTGCGACCATTTCACCAAACTTTCAAAATTAAGCTTGTATCGTCCGCTAACCACAATATAGGTTATTTCACCGGCTGATATGGCGCGGCGCACTGTTTGGGTGTTAACGCCAAATAGACGCGATGCTTCGGAAATTGATACTCTTATAATTTCTTTGGGAGTATTAGCCGTTGACGGTTGGTCGGTTTGACTATCAGGTTTATCAGACAAATTTTCATTTATCATATTTTTTGTATAGATTAATCTATACAAAAAATATCATAATTAGAAAAAAAAGTCAAGTTTAGGTGTATAAACAGGTATTTTTGAAATAGATAAAAAATATTAAGAAAACTGGCGTTTTGTATAGACTAGTCTATACAAAAACACTAAAAAACAAGCAAAAATGATGAAAATCACTTAAAATAATAAAGTTTGTATAGACTAGTCTATACAAACTTAAAAAATATTATTGTTTTTTTGAGTTTTTAATAAACTCCTTGATCTTTACGTCAACACCCAGTAGTCTTTGTCGCAAGGAAGGGTTTATAATAATTTTTTTAAAGTCATCAACATATCTTTACTTTTCTTTTATTTTATGCTATTATTTTGTTCATTATAGCGCTAGGTCAAGTGTAACAAAATCCTTTTCCCAGCGTCTTCTAATATGTAAGGCATGACCAAGCCAATCAATCAAAAACAACTTCTTTACAAAGCGCAAGTTAAGCACGATCCCGAAGCTTTTGCCCAGCTATATGACATCTATGTCAAACCCATTTATAGATTTGTTTATTTTAAAGTTTCAGACAAAGAAGAAGCGCAGGACATTACTTCAGAAGTTTTTCTCAAAGCTTGGGACTATATCAATTCAGACAATAAAGTAGATAATTTGAGAGGCCTGCTTTATAGGTTGGCCAGAAATTTAATCATAGATTTGTATCGTCGTAAATCAAGACAGCCTCAAGTGAGTTTGGACAATGCCGATCAAAAAGAATTAATAAGCGCGCAAGATAGTTTGGCCGAGACGCATAAGAAAATGCAAGCCAGCCAAATGATTAAAGATTTGGACAAATTAAAAAGCGGATATAAAGAAATATTGGTTCTGCGTTATATAGATGATTTAAAAATTTCCGAAATAGCCATAGCCACCCAACGTTCGCAAGTGTCTGTCAGAGTGACATTGCATCGGGCTTTAAAAAAATTAAAAGCCATTAGGGAAAAAGATTTATAATAAGAAGACTAATTTTACTAAGATGAAAAAGCTGGTCGCACAACTTAGAGAATTAAAGCAAGCAAGCATTAATCCGGATCAAGACTGGGTCAAACAAAACCGAGCTTCTTTGGTTTCTCATGCTCGTCAAACATCTGCCCAAGCAAAAATCAATATTCAATCTTTGGGTTGGACAAAATATTATCATAATATAAAAGACGGTTTAGCATTTTTGACTCCTAATAATTTTGTTTTTAGATTGGCGCGTCCGGTCATGGCCGGACTGTTAATTTTTGGATTAGTTTCCGGCAGTTGGGTAGCCACTGTGGCCGCTTCTCAAGACTCATTGCCGGGCGATCTTTTGTATTCGGCCAAAATAGCTATGGAAAAAACTCAGTTGGCGGCCGCGGTTGTGGTAGGCGCCAATGAAACTGAAACAAAAATGCATGTTAATTTTGCCAAACGACGAGCGCAAGAAGCCAGTCAGATAGTTACTGAAAACGATTCCAAAAGAGTTAACAAAGCGCCTGAACTTATCAACAATCTAAAAGCGGAATTAAAAAAAGTGGATGAAAAGCTTGATTCTCTTAAGCAAGACAACAATACCAGCGTTTCTGCTTCCGCCCTCAAAGACGTTAGTCAGGAAACTTCTTTAATCAAAGATATATTAAACAAGACACAGACCAGCTTGGATGCTTCCAATGTTTCTTCCACTATTTCAAATACAACTGCCATAGTGACAGCTAACAATAATGAAATTGCCAAACAAATTATTGAAGCCAAAGACGCGGTCAAAGATACTTTGGTTAAATCAGTTGAAGTGATTGTGGAAAAACATCTTAATGGCGATAACACGGTTAACAAAGAAGAAATAAAACAAATAATCAATGATCAAATTAAAACCGTGGCTCAAGAGACTGAAACCCGTAAACAAATGTTAGAGGGCGTAGGCGTGGCCACAGAATTAGCCGCCAAACAAGCGAACAAAGATGGCCTCGTTTTAATAACAGATGGCAAAGATAGCGCCGGCGCTTTAACCAATGCCACTTCTACCGGCGTTAAGGTTGACACTATGGGCGAAGTTAATATCAAAGTAAAAGCCGCCACTACTCAAGCCGAACAGGCTTTGGCCACTATTAGTCAGAAAGTAGGGGAGACAAATGTTTTGTTGCAAAAAGATGATTTGCAACAAGCAGTCAAAACTGTTAAAGAAATAAATGAAGTATCCCGCCAAGCTGATCAAGTCACAGCTACCACCATCAATCAAGTAAAAAGCATAGATCCATTGATAGTAAGCAGTGTTGTGGCTACGGTCGCTTCTGGTATTAATACCGGTAGCGCCAGCACGACTTTTACTAGCAGTTCAACTATTTTTACCAGTGTTTCCAGTTCAGTATCCAACAGTTCTAATCCGGTCATAAAAGAAACGAGCAACTAAGTATATCTATCTTTCTTAGACTGCTTGTTTTTATCAAACAGACAGTCTAAGTGAGAGAGAATGTTTTTTGTTAAAGTTGGCCATTGACAAAAGGTCGAGGGTCCATAAGGACTCGTCTTGGTCGTTGTATCCCGATTTAATCGGGACAACCCAGGACCATTGACAATTCCGACTTAGTCGGGATAGCGCGATGGACTGGGTAATTAAATAATATTATGTCCGACGTATACAAAATGTTAAAAAAGACCTTTACCGTCGGTGTAGTTGCGACTACTATCTTGTGGTCTGTTGGCGCTTCTGTCCTAGTGACAGGCGTGGCTACAGCCGCTACTTGTCCAACTATGAAAACAGGAGATATATACAAATCCGTGCTGGATTCAGCCGTTTATGTATATAACTCTGACGGTCAAGGCGTATATTGGGATGAAGGTTGGCAAGGCAAAACTTGGTATAGCGCTTCTACAGCTGCTGTAGGCAAGTATGTTGAACCAGCTTACCCAACAGTATTATCTTTGAGCAGTGATTGCTTTAAAGTAATTACACAGAGAAATACTTCTCCTTATGCTGTTTCAGTTAGACCGGGCAGTCATCCTTTTTACCGCCCAGGCACCACTGATCTTTATTATGTTACCGATAACTACAAAGTAACAAAGATTGACGCGGATGCCGCGGAAATGTTCTTTGGTAAACAAGCTTGGAGAACAGCGACAGTAAAATATTGGCCATTCTTCACAGTAGAAACTGGCACTATCACCAAAACCAGCTTACCTCCAATGGGTATGTTGGTAAATGATGGCACCAAGTCCTATTTAGTGACTGACAACAAAGGCGCAATGCAAGAAGTTACAGCTGCCGGCTTAACTGCCAACAACTTTAACTTGGGTTATGCCTATAAGATGGACAGCACTACCAAAGCCAAAATGACTGTTGCTACTACTACTGTCACCGCTCAAGTAAGCACTTTGACCAATTTGACCAAAGGCGCTGAAGGTGCTACAACCACCACCACTACTACTAGCGGTACAGCTACTGTAAGCTTGAGTTCAAATACTCCAGCTGCTAAAACTATTGCTGATGGTACTGCTTACAACACTATGTTGGTTTTGAATGTCAAAGCTGGAACTGACAAAGATGTTAAATTGGAAGGTTTGACTGTTACTCGCACTGGTCTTATCTCCAACACTAACGTCACTGGCGTTTCTGTTTGGGATAGCAAGGGCGTTCGCTATGGCGAGGTCATGACTTCTTTTAACACCAGCGATCAAGCCACTATTGGTTTTGCCAGCAATCCATTATTGGTTGCCAAAGGCACGACTGAAGAAGTTTATGTGAAGTTCAATTTGGGCACTTCCGCTTCCGGCGGAACAGTTGGCGCTAAAGTTGCTTTGGCCACTGATGTTGATACTGATGGCACTGTGAGCGGTTCATTCCCATTTGCTGGCGCTGAATTCAGCGTGGTTGATGGCGCTGCTTCTTTGTCTGCGGTCACAGTTGACGCTCAAGATATGAGCGGTACTGCCACTGGCGGCACAGCCAATTTTGAGATTGATGAAACCAAAGAAATCGCTAAGATCAAATTTACTGAAACCAGCGGTTACAATGACGTTCAAGTAGAATCAATTAATTTCTATATGAACGGCACTGTGGATGATAACGATCTTAAAGATTTTACTGTTTATGATCCATCCAACAACAAGCTTGGTTCAGCCACTTATGCCAAAGATAGCTATGTCACAGTTAAGTTTGACACTCCTTACACTGTTGAAAAGAGCAAAAACAGGACTTTGACTCTAAAAGCCACTGCAGTTGACGGTTCTGGACACGAAGTCTATGTTCAGGTACAAAATGAATATGATGTTATTGTAAAAGACAAAGCTCTTGGCTATTATCTGGTATCATCTGATAGTGGTGGCGGTACTTGGACAGCTGAAGCTTCAGCTGCCGCTACTGGTTATTACATTATCAAATCAGGCGCTGTAACTTTGTCAAAAGCTTCTGATTCTGCTTCCGGACAGGTTTCTGCCGGTGCTGATGATTTTGTTTTGGCCAAGTTCAATGTTAAAGCGGTTGGCGAAGACATGGAAATTCGCAAAATTGGTATCGCAATTACTACTCCTTCAGGTTCAAGTTATGTATTAAGTGGAAATGTTCAGTTAAGAGTTGGTAATACTGTATTATTGAGTTTTAGTGGCGCTTATAGCACAGCTTTGTATTCAACCGGTAGCCAGAGAACACTATCTCAATACTTGACTATTAAATCAGGTCAAACAGCTGTTCTAGAAGTAGTTGGAAATATCAATGATAGCGCTACTTCAGCTGATAGCTATTTGGTTGGAATTGGTAATTTCTATGCCAAGAGATTGTCAACCAAAGATTTTGTTGACAATCAGCCAAGTTCTGCTTACAGCACTCAAGGCAATACCGTAACTGTCAATTCTACTTCAGTAACCTTGGTAAAAGACACTTCTTATGGTAACACTACTGTTGCTATGGGAGGCACTCAGAAATTGGGTCAGTTTGTTTTGCAAGCCGGTTCTTCTGAAGGAGTCTGCTTGACTAACATGGCTGTGACTTTGAATGGCAATGGTGTTACTGGCGGTACTTCCGCTCCTGATGATTTACAGAATTTGGAATTATGGGTTGGTTCAACTCAGATTGGTTCAACTGTAAGTACAGTAGCTACTTCATCCAACAGTTTTAGTATGAACTATTGTCTTGAAGCTAATGCTTCTGTAAAGTTGGAAGTGCATGGTTATGTCTTGAGTAGCGCTACTGCCGGTACTGCTACCACTTCGTTGACCAGCTTTAGCTATGTTGGTAAAACAACTGGCAATTCAACAACTGATACTACTACTTTACCAGTTGGACAAGCCATTACTTATGGCTCGGCCAATGCTTTGTTGACAGCTGTTAATGATAGTACTACTATTTCTTCTGTTCTCAACCCAAGCACAACTGCTGTGCAGTTGGGTAAATGGAAGTTAGATGCGCAAAATGATGCTTTGACTCTTTCAAAGATCACTTTCCAGGTGCGTTCTAATACTGGCGCCGATGATATAACAGCCGGAAACTTCGGTACTTTATATCTGTATGATTCCAGCAATATGACTACTGCTTTGGCTTCTGCCACTTATGTTGGCGGAACAAGTAATGGTTATGTTCGCTTCCAAGGATTTAGTCTAGTTGTACCAAACAATGGTAGTAAGACATTAGTCTTGAAAGGCACTATTAATGGCGGTTCCACTATGGATGCCGCTTCAGGTAATGTATTTGTAGTAAGAAGCGACGGCACCACTGATATGACTATAACTGCTTCTGCTGGTGGTACTTTGTCTACTAGCCAGATTGATGCTGTGGCTGGCGATAATGTTGCTAACAGCCGTTTTGCCACATCTACTAACTACCTGTTCCACAATGCTTCTCCGGTTATTGCTAACTACAGCTTAGGCAGTACTCTTACTTTGAGTTCGGCCGCTCCTTTATTCCGTTTCACTGTTACTAATAATGGTGATCGCGAAATGAAGTTGTCTTCCATGACTATCAATGTTTCTGCCAGCGGTTTGACTGCTGCCAGCGCCTCTACCGGCACAATTGGTACATGGGCTTTGTATGAAGCAAATTCTTTTGGTCAGCCTGGTGTGTTGTTACAATCAACCAGCACTTGCGAATTGCAAGGTGGCGCAGATCAAACTGGATGTTATTCTAACTCTGCTACTGGAAGTACTTTAAATGTAAGCTTTGGTCCTGGTATTGCAAGCGATAACTGGACTGATGATTATATCTTGGTAGCGGCTGGTGGTTCTCGCACTTTTGTGATGACTGCTGACACTACTGGTATATTCAACGGCAAAACAACTGGAAGCGTGTCTATATCCTGCAAGATGGATGGCGCAACTGGTTATGATGCCTCTACTGATACTTATGAAACTGACTGGGCAGCCGGCGTATTGCTCTACTACTATAAGCAGAGCGTAGGCGGTAGCTACAACAGCACAGCTTATGCTGCTTCAGATTCATATGATGTTACTGGTGATACTTTGACTCGCAGCCTATAAGCTTAGCTTGACAAAGTATTGCTAACATCAAGTTAGTATTCCGAAAAAGAACAAACCTCTCCCGACTTAGTCGGGAGAGGTTTTGTTTACATCCATTTTGTTTGCCATTTTTATTTGATTCTGCTATATTATCAACATGTTTAAATTATATATTTTTCAATTATGCTCAAAAAACAATGGCTAATCACCGGCATCAAAATTCTTTTGTTTGTTTCTTTATTAACGCCTTTAATGGTTGATTTAAAGGATTTTATTTTTCCTTTTGTGGTGCCTAAAGTTTTGTTTTTTAGAAGCGTGATTTTAGTAACCTTTTTAGCCTATTTACTGCTTATTTGGCAGGATAGAAAATACTTGCCATCCAAAAATGCGGTTTTTTTGGCTACCACCGCGTTTATATTCATAGCTTTTTTATCATCTGTCTTGGGCGTTGATTGGCATAATAGTTTTTGGGGGAATTTTGAGAGAATGGAAGGATATCTTACTCTTTTGTGCTTGTATTTATACATGGTATTATTGGCTATTTTTTTCAAGGAAAAAAAAGATTGGCTCTGGTTTTTGAATGGGTTTTTGATAGTCGGAATATTGGTGATTTTTGTGGGTTTGCTTCAGAGATTAGCGCCGGCTGATGATCCATTTTTGTCAATTGGCGGATCAGGCAGGGTCTATGGCACTTTGGGCAACTTTATTTATTTTGGTCATTTTAGCTTGTTTGTTATCTGGCTGTCAGCTTTGCTTTATCAGTGGAGCGATTTTAAGCATAAGATTTGGGTTTATTTGCCGGCTGGCTTGTTTGGTCTGTATGGGATGTTTTTGGCCGGAAGCCGTGGTCCTTTTGTGGGCTTGTTTATCAGTTTGATTTTTTTTGGAGTTGGTTTGGTAGTGATTTCTAAAAATAGGAAAATAAAGATTGGCGGGGCGATAGTTGGTGTTTTAATGGCAGTTATTTTAGGATTAGCTGTTTTCACTAATACCAGTTTATTTAACGGCATACCAGCCATCAAGGGTCTGCGTGAAATTGCCACTTTTGAGGGCACGGCCAATACTCGTCTGATGGCTTGGAAAATCGCTTGGCAAGGTTTTTTGGATCGTCCGGTTTTGGGCTGGGGTTGGTTTAATTATTATCCGGTTTTTAATTTGTATTATAATCCGCAATTTTTGGAGCATGGCTGGGGTGAAACTTGGTTTGACCACGCCCACAATCAGTATTTTGATTTATTGGCCACTACGGGCGCGCTTGGCTTGATTTCGTATTTATTGATTTTTATTTTGATTTTTTATTATTTATATCGCTTGGCAAAAAAAGATTCGCTCAACAAATATTTGGCTCTCATATTTGGCGCTCTAATTATCAGTCATCTGGTAAATAATTTTTTTGTGTTTGAAGATGCTAGTTCGTATATGCTTAATTTTACTATGCTGGCTTTTGTTGTTTATTTATGGACTTGCGATTCAAGCAAAAATGTTCTTAATGATAAAACTAAACAAGCAGTTCAGCAGAATAACGAGATTGGGCGTAAAATATATGAAAAAACAGCTTTAATTTTAGTTTGGCCGATATTTTTAGTGTCAGTTTATTTATTGTATTACGGCAATTACAAAGCTTATCAGGCTAATACCGGCGCTCTAAAAGCAGTGTTGGCTTTTTATGAAGACCCAATCAAAACCGGTTCGTTACTTAAAGAAATGGCGAATTTTAACAGTCCTCATCAACGCGATATCGCCAATAGTTTTGGCGAGGAAATCAATAAAATAACTCCGGTAGTGGAAACATCGCCACAATACAGTGAATATTTAAAATTGCTTCAAATCGGAGTGGATATTTTGGAACCTAATTTAGCCAAAACAAATTTGGACGCGCGCCACATGTTGGTCTTGTCTCAATTATATAAATATCAATATTTTGGCGGAGACGAAACAGTGCTTGATAAAATGGACAAGCTTTTTGTTGATTTGGTAAAAATTTCACCCAATCGTCAGCAAGTATATTATTATTGGTCGGAGTATTTTCTATTAAAGGGCGATTATGATAATGCCATTGCCAAAGTCCAAAAAACTCTCGCGGATGATGACAAGCTATGGAATGGTTATTGGATGTTGGCCAAGATAGAAGGTTCAAGAGGGAATTGGGCCAAATCCAAAGAATATTTGGACAAAGCGCTGGAGCGTCATATGGGAATAAGCAGTGAAAATCAATTTTTTGTTGATACTATCAATCAACAAAGTAAAAATATTTTATCCACCAGCTCTATTCAAATAAATTAAGAGAACATGTTGATAGAGGGCATATTTTAGCCAAATTCCAGCCTTTTAGACTTGACTGCGAGTGATTTTGTGGTATAATTGTCGTTGTTGCGAGCTCAAATTAGAGCCGCGTTCGTCTAACGGCTAGGACATTGCCCTCTCACGGCAAAAATACGGGTTCGATTCCCGTACGCGGTACCAAAATTTTCGGGGATCGTCTAATGGTAGGACAACAGGTTCTGGACCTGTTTATCTTGGTTCGAATCCAGGTCCCCGAGCGAAAAAATTCTACTCTTAAAAATTCGCTAAATCTAGCGATTTTTTTGGTTCGTATTTTTTGAGTATTTTTAGTCTGTTTTTACTATTTGTCTAAAACAAGCTAAAAAATAGGTTCGAATCTCTATACGAGTTTTAATTTTACTGGAATTATTAAACGAAAAATGCTATAGTATTTTAAAATAAACCACTTAAAAATTTTTATGAAAAAAAATAAACAGATTGCTATTTTTGAAAGTCAGCCGGTGCGTCGCGTTTGGAATGAAAAAGAAGAAAAATGGTATTTTTCAGTGGTAGATATTATTGCCATCCTAACTGATCAGTCGGATTATCAATTAGCTAGAAATTATTGGAAAGTATTAAAAAATCGCTTAAATAAAGAAGGAAGTGAAACGGTTACAAAATGTAACCAGTTGAAATTTATTGCCGAAGATGGAAAAATGCGAGAAACCGATGCGGCGGATACAGAAACTCTTTTACGCCTTATACAATCTGTGCCAAGCAAAAAAGCTGAACCAATCAAGCTTTGGCTGGCAAGGGTTGGCTATGAACGGATTGAAGAAATGAATGATCCGGAAAAAGCGCTCAATCGTTCCCGTGATTATTGGCAAAAAATGGGACGGGATCCGAAATGGATCCAACAGCGAATGATGGGGCAGGAAATCAGAAATAAATTAACTGATTATTGGCAAGACAATGAAGTAAGAGAAAAAGAAGAATATGCAATTTTGACGAATATTATTCATCAAGAATGGAGTGATTTATCTATTAAGGAACATAAAAATTTGAAAGAATTGAAAAGAGAAAATTTGCGCGATCATATGACGGATGCGGAATTGGTTTTTACCGCCTTGGCTGAACTATCTACGCGCCAAATCGCCGAAACAATGAAAACCAAAGGATTGGAAGAGAATAAAATTCCGGCTAAAAAAGGCGGACGGGTCGCAAAAAATGCCCGCAGGGAATTAGAACAAAAAACCGGTAAAAAAGTGGTTAGCAGAAAAAATTTCAAACAACTGCCTAATAAGAAAAAACTTACGACAAAATGGCAATGAAATATCAAACTGGGTAGATAAAGCAATTACAGACGCTCATAAATGCTTGAGCAATAATAAGTTACCGCGAGTAGTTCCAGACTGCGAATATTGCCAGTACAGAAAAGCGGTTATGGATGTTTTTAAGTAAATAAATAATTTTTTGATTTTATGTCCGATAAAAGTGAACAATATAACCCAAAGGAGACATTTATCAGGCCAAAAAACATCACGGTATTAGATGAAAATTCAAGACAAATTAAAGAATTTCCCACAAGAAGAGCAGAATTAGGCTGGCCGGTTGAATTAAGAGCTGGTTGGGGGTTTGAGGACAAAAAAAGTGGTGAAATTAAGATGGGTTATGTAAGAGGAGAAAAATTTTTAAGCTTTGCCGTCATTATTCATGAGTTAGGCCACCCCAAACAAGATGATTTAAACAAAAAAATTCAAGCATTAGATCCAAACACACAGCACGATGAATATGTTATAGCCAAAGAAAGAGACGCGCAGACTAGGGGTTGGGACAGAGCTATACAATATTCTCCTGTTATCATTAGGCAGTTAGAAAGAGATTTTGAACAATCAGTAAAGTCCGGTGCCATTTTGGGTTTTAGTAATTTTAGGGAATTTTATGAAGCAATAAATGATTTATCAGTGTTGATAGACCAAACCATTAATCAGGTTCCTGAGATCGAAGATAATGCGGAACAAGAAAGACTTATGATAAAGGCGTTAAGAGAAGCTGGTTTGCCATTATTTTTTGAAAATATTCGCAGGGCGTATATAGGAGAACAAGTTGATACTGGTGTTGCACAGCAATTAATTACGAGCATAAAATTTTAAAACTATATTCCAAAATTAAATGATTAACACTGATAAAATTCAATTAAATTGGCCTTTAACCAATGTACAAATTAAAGGAATTCTGCAGAAAAAAGGCGAGCGCGTGGTTTATGATATTGCTTCTGATAATGGTAGTTTTATTATGAAAGTTGCCGATGAATCAAAAACAAAGAATGAGCTTGCAAAAGAATTGGAAATATTTGATTTTTTAAACGCTAATAATTTTTCAAACATTCCAAAACTTTTAAAAACTATTACAGGAAAAAATTTTATTGAAGATGAAGGTAAGTTTTTAATTATGATGGAGAAAGTTGAGGGAATACACCCAGAACCCAATCCAAAAACATACGCAAAATTAGGTAAGCTAGTAGCAAGGCTTCATTCGGTTAAATTATACCCACACAAAACCTCTTTTACTTTCGCATCAGAATTGCCAAAATTAAAAGAAAACATAAAAAAATTTCCTTTTGGCCAAGAATATAAAAAATTAGTTGATTCAGTACCGAACTTTGATTTATTCTCTCATTCGCTTATTCATACAGATATAGCCCCTCTAAATGTTATTGAGAAGAAAAATAGTGATATTATTATTCTTGATTGGGATGACGCCGGCATAGGAGTTAGTTTATTTGATTTAGGTTTTTCACTTATACAACAATTTGTCTGGGAAGATAAAGAATTTTTTGATGAAGATAGTGCAAAATCGTTTTATTCCAGTTATTTTTCTCTAAGATCATTGCCAGAAGGGGAAAAAGAGCAAATTTTTCAAGCCGGTCTTTTTTACGCATTAATGTATCTTCCTTATGAGAATTATGACAAAGCCTGGAAGCGAATTAAATTTGCGCTGGATAATAGAGAAAAGATTGTATCCAGTATTTATTAAAGTAATAAAAATATAATATGATTTATCTTATCGGCGGTCCGCCAAAATGCGGTAAAACAACCTTAACAAAGAGATTATCAAAAAAATTGAGTATACCATGGGTTTCCTCAGACACGCTTCAAGTGGTGGCTCGGGATTATGTATGGACATATGCACCAAATAAATATGATGAGCTATACCCGCATAGTGCAATGAAAGGAAAAAATAATGATGAAACTTATTCATTAAATTCACCCAAACTAATTGCCAGGAATTATATTAAACAAGCAAAGGCCACTTATTCAGCAATTGATATGTTTTCAATATGCGAAATTAAAGATGGTAATGATTTTATAATAGAAGGCTATCACGTCACACCACAATTAGTTATTGGATTAAATAAAAAATATGGCGTTAATAATTTTAGAGTGGAATGTACCCCAAAAATTAGACATATTTGTTACCTTTGGTAATATATATAGTCTATGGCAAAACACATCAATCAGGCCATAAAGGACGAAGTCCTTTTGGCCGTCAAAAACGGCATGTCAGTGGC
>Ga0210057_1001686_pt1 | contig 32966 bp, 37 predicted proteins | sample CryGeyCG2114_010_2_FD_183968 | JGI IMG/M metagenome (GOLD analysis project Ga0210057, IMG submission 183968) | Groundwater microbial communities from aquifer - Crystal Geyser CG10_big_fil_rev_8/21/14_0.10 (SPAdes) (version 2) | ecosystem: Environmental > Aquatic > Deep subsurface > Groundwater ... | reverse complement strand
GCTCTAAAAGAGCAGACAACCAACAAAAACAAGTCACAATCAAAGCCATCACCTACAACATCGAACAAATAGGAAGAACAATAAAAATTAACCTATATATAAACTGCTAAGGATTTCTACACCGCAACGAAAGGGAATAACTATTTCTTTTTTGTTTTCCATGTTTATCTAAACAATTATATATTGTTTTATTTATTTGTTTTACTGAATAAAATGGATTTAACTGACGATAAAATGGATGATTTCCTTTTCAAAGGATTAGTTATTGTATTGATTGTTGTTTTAGGCATTTTGCTAATTAATTCTTTTTTGAATATTGAAGAAGAAACTTTTACTCAGGTTTATTTGATTCCAGATAAAATAGTTAATTCTGCTTCTGTTGGAGAAGAAATTTCAATTGAGTTTGAGATTGATAACAGGGAAGGAAAAGCAGTTGAATACAGTTATAAAATGTTTTTTGAAGATGAGCAAGTCAACTTTTTTAACAGGAATGTTTTGGTTGAAAACAATGAAAAAAAGAGGTTAATTGAAAAGATTTCTTTTAATGAACCAACTGATGGAAAACAAAAATTTGTAATTGAAGTTTCAAAGGAAGGAATGGAAGAACCATATTCTTTGTGGTTTTGGATTGAAGTGAAATAATGGCAGAAAAGGAAACTAAATTAAAAGTAACAAAAGATTATTTGGATTCTAATATTAGAATAAATAATGATATTTCTGCAGGGCGTGGCGGGCATTACGGCGGAAGCTTTTTTGAATACAAGTGCTTTAAATGCAAAAGTTTTGAGCCAAAAGAAAAAATGTTTGATTTTAATGGAAAATTAATCTGCAAGAAATGTGCTTATTGCCTTAAACCTGAAGAAAAAGAAAAACTGGTTTATCTTCCTAAAAAAGTAGGAAATGAGCTTTGGAAGATTCATTGATTTAATAGTATTTTGTGTTATTTCTTTTTTTTCTTTTTTGTTTTTTTTGGTTTTAATGCGTCATCAAGCAGTTTTCTTGCTTTTTTATACCCTAATTCTTTTTCTAATTCGTTTATTTTTTTGTTTCTGTCGTCAATTATCTGCTCAAACTGTTCTAATAATTTGCTTTTTTCTTTTAGTGCTTCTTTTTCCATCTGCATTTTTTCCCTTAATTCTGCTTCAATTTCTTTTCTTGCATATATTTTGGTTTCATTTAATTTAAGTAATTCTTTTGAATACATTCCTCTTAATGAAAGGCTTTCTGATTCAATTTCCATTAACATTTGTTTTGCGTTATCCCTTTCTATTTTCAGCATTGAATTTAATTCATGTCCTTTTTCTGTTAATTCTATTGAAAGGTTTTCTAATACTTTGTTTTTCAGTCTTAATGCATTGAATTCAGAATTAATTAAATCCATTTTTTTTCTGAATTCAGTGAAATTGTTTTCAATTAATTTTGTTTCTGTTTCAATTTTTCCTGTTAAAGAATTGAATTCTCTTTCAACATCATTTGAATTCCTGTCAGTTATTGATACAGATAAATTTTTGTGTTTTAATTTTTCGTATTTTTCTTTTAGTTCTGTTAATTCTTTTTCTTTCATTTGAAGTAAATTTAATACATTTTTTGCTGTTGCTTTTTCCTGTTCTGGCGTAATCCTTTCTCTTATTGCATGCAAATGAACTCTTTCAATTATAAATCTTGTTTTCAGAAGCAAAGACATTATTTTTTGTCCAATAAAAGCATATAATTCTGGTACTTCTGTCTGGTCCTTTAAATCAAAAGGCATTTCTTTTTTTGCTTCTTCTAATGCGGCATTTCTTCTTAATGAAATTAATGTTTTGTTGTAGGATGAAATTAATGGAGTTAAGTCAGGTGAATCCACTGAAGGTTCTTTTTCTATTCTTTTATGCAGTTCTTCTATTAATTCAAGTGTTTCTTCCAGTCTTGCAATACTTTTGTCCACTGCATGAACAAAGCTTTTCCTGCTGTATTGTTTCCATTCATTGGATGTAACCATTTCGTGTAATTCATTTAATTTGAATAATAACTTGTCTAAAACCTTTTCCATAGTTATTCCTGTTATTTATTGGATGCTTCTTGTTTATATTTTTATTTCTTTTTAGGTTTTTTATGGTTAAAGTAATGCATTCAAAAGGGGTTTTGTTTGGGGAAACAGTAATTGATCCAAGTGTTTGTTCAATTAAGAAACACAATGCTATTATTTCTCATGCTCATTCAGATCATGCAAAAGTCTCTAAATTAAAAGAAAAAACTTATTTTATGACTCCAGAGACAAACCAGTTAATTAAATCAAGGAATTTAAAAGAATTTAATTCAGTTGAAGTTCCTTTTAAGAAAAAGTTTGTTGTTGAAGAAAATGAATTTAGTTTTTTTAGTTCAGGGCATATTCTTGGAAGTTCGCAGATTAAAGTTAATTCAGGCGAAGTAATTTTTACTTCTGATTTTAAGTTACAGGATTCAATTTTGTTTGATAAAGCTGAAATTCTTAAAGCAGAAACTCTGGTTATTGAATCCACTTATGGTTTGCCTCAATATGTTTTTCCTGAACGCAATAAAATTTATGATGAAATGGAAAAATGGGGTAAACAAGAATTAAAAGAAAACAGGCTGCTGGTTTTAGGTGGTTATTCAATAGGAAAAGCACAGGAATTAACCAAGATTTCGAATAAGTTTTTGAATGAAATTCCTTTGGTTCATGAAGATATTTTTAAGTCAAATAAAGTTTATGAAAAAAACAATGTTAAGTTAGGAAAATTTGAGTTATTAAATCATAATTTTAAGGAATTTAATGTTTTGATTTTGCCTCCTCATTTATTAAAACCTGATTTAATTAAAGCTTTGGAGATTTCTTCCGGCAGGAAAGTTTCTGCTGCATTTTCTTCTGGTTGGAATAATTTTTCTATTGGAAAAAGTTTTCCTTTATCTGATCACGCTGATTTCAACCAGTTACTGAAGTATGTTAAAGAATCTGAAGCAAAAAATGTTTTGACTCATCATGGTTTTGCAAAAGAATTTGCTTCTGCTTTAAGAAGAAAATTAGGGGTTAATGCAAGGCCATTAGATGAAAAAGGGCAAAGCAGTTTATTGGATTTCTGACTTTTAAGCGAAATCCTTAAGTATTTCTTTTGTGTTTGTTTTATCTGATAAAATATGATTGATGTTTTGCTTTTGTTTTTTGTTGTGGTTTTGGTTACTTTTGTTTTTGGTGAATTGTTTTCCAGAATTGGTCTTCCAAGAATGATTGGGCAGATTCTTGCAGGTTTGGTTTTGGGTTTTCCTTTTTTTTCCGGAATGATTTCTGCGGAAGCAATTTTAAGCATTTCTTTGTTGTCCCAGATTGGAATAATTTTTCTGCTTATTTTAACTGGATTAGAAATTGACCTGAAAAAAATAAAAGATAGTTCAAAAGATGTTTTGTTAATTGCTTTTTCTTGTGTTTTGATTCCTTTTGCTTTTGGTTTTGCTTTTACTTTGTTGATTGGTCAGTCATTGCTTGTTGCTTTTGTTGTTGGTTCTGCGTTGTCTTTGACTTCAGAGGCAACAAAAACAATTGTGTTAATTCAGGCAAATGTTTTGAAGACAAGATTAGGACAGATGATGGTTATTGCAGGAACAGCAGACGATATTTTTGAATTACTTTTTTTGTCTTTGCTTTTGGTTCTTATTGGGCAGGGAACAGGAAATGGTCTTATTGTTCTTCCTTTTGAAATAATTGGTTTTTTTCTTGTTGTTTTTATTGCTTTAAAGGTTCTTCCAAGAATTGTTGTGTTGTTTAAGCAGGAAAGTGATGAAAGTTATTTTACTTTGGCTGTTTTGATTGGTTTGGCAATTGCATTGTTTTCCACTGCATTGGCTTTAGGGCCTATTATTGGCGCATTGTTTGCAGGCCTGCTTTTGCAGAAAGCAATCAAGTCTCAGAAAGCAGAGCACACAATAGAAAAAAATCTGAGGATTGTTACATTTGGTTTGATAATTCCTTTTTTTTATGTTCATATTGGATTAAATTTCAGCATGAATGATTTTTTTGCTTTTCCTGTTATGGCTTTGGCTGTTTTGCTGATAGCTTTTTTTGGAAAAATGGCCGGCGCTCTTTTAGTAAAACCTTTTAGTAAACTGAATTTAACCCAGCTTACTTTGGTTGGATGGGGAATGAATTCAAGAGGGGTAATGGAATTAATTATTATTGAAGTTGCAAGAATTAATATTCCTGATTTTCCTCCTGAATTGTATTCTGCAATTGTTTTTATGACTATTGTTACTACTCTTGCTTTCCCTGTTGCTTTACAGTATTATCTGAAAAAATATCCTAAAATAATGGATTAAACCAAAACAGAAATCATTAAGTATTTCTTTTGTGTTTGTTTTATCTGATAAAATATGATTGATGTTTTGCTTTTGTTTTTTGTTGTGGTTTTGGTTACTTTTGTTTTTGGTGAATTGTTTTTCAGGTTTCATTTATCTAGGTCAATCGGGCAGATTATTGCCGGATTAATTTTAGGATTGCCTTTTTTTTCCGGTTTTATTTCAGTTGAAGGAAATTCAATGATTTTACTTTTGTCTGAAATAGGAATAATTTTTTTGTTAATTTTAACCGGTCTGGAAATTGATTTAACTAAAATAAAGGGCTGTTCAAGAGATGTAGTTGTTTTGGCTGTTTTTTCTGTTTTGGTTCCTTTTGCTTTAGGCATTGCTTTTGGGTTATGGATGGGTTATTCTTTGCTTATTTCTTTTGTTTTGGGAGCGGTTTTGTCTGTTACTTCTGAAGCAACTAAATCAATTGTTTTGATGCAAAAAAAGGTATTAAAAACAAGGTTGGGGGAAATAATGCTTTTAGCAGGGGTAGTAGATGATTTTTTTGAATTAATTTTTTTGTCTGCTATTCTTCTTTTGGTTGGTGGAACCACTACCCAGCAGTTAATTTTTCTTCCGATTGAAATAATTGGTTTTTTGCTTGCTGTTTTTATTGCTTTAAAACTGCTTCCTAAATTTGTTTCTTTGTTTAAGCAGGAAAGTGATGATGGTTATTTTACTTTGGCTGTTTTGATTGGCTTGGGAATTGCTTTGCTTTCTAATGCTCTTTCTTTAGGGACTATTGTTGGTGCTTTTATTGCGGGTTTGTTGTTAAAGAAAGCTTTTAAGTCAGAAAAAGTAGACCATGCTATTCAAAAAAATCTGAAAGTGGTTACTTTTGCTTTAGTTATTCCTTTTTTTCATTTGCATATCGGATTAAATGCCAGTTTTCAGAATTTAGTTCTGCATCCTTTTCTGATTTTAGGCGTTTTAATTATTGCTTTTGCAGGAAAAATGTGGGGGGTGTTAGCTGCAACTCCTTTGACTGATCTTAAACCTAATCAGTTAATGCTTGTTGGTTGGGGAATGAATTCCCGTGGGTTTATGGAATTAATTATTCTTTCAATTGCTTTCGCCCAGATTCCTTTTTTTCCTCCAGAGCTTTACACTGCAATTGTTTTTACAACTATAATAACTACTGTTGCTTTCCCTATTGCTTTACAGTATTACTTGAAAAAATATCCCGATATAATGAATTAGTTTTTGTTTATGAATCCGAAAAAACTGTTTTAATCAGTGTGGCTGTTGTTATTACTTCAATTTTGTTTTGGTTTTTTAACATTTTGTCATTTGACCAGATTATTGCTTTTTGTTTTAATGCCAATGCAAAATACATTGCGTCTTTTGGGTCAGGAGTAAATTCAATTGCTTCTTTTATTTTTTCTTTGAATTCTTCTGCAGGATAAATTTTTATTTCGGCTTTTTCCACAACTTCAAATAAAAGATCTTTTACTGCTTCTTTATCAAGTTTTGTTTTTTCTGAAAGATAATTAAGATATTTTTTAATTTCTTCAAGCAGGAATTCCGGTGCAATTAAAATTAATTCTTCTGATAAAAGCAATTTTCTTGTGTCTGAGTTTTTAATTAATGCTGCTATTAAGATGTTGGCATCAACTACAAGCAGCATTTTCATTTCACCATTTTTTTATAGTGTTTTTCCATCATTCCTTTATTGACTTTTCTTCCAAGTTTTATTGCGTCTTCTTCTGTTAATTTGCTGTTTTTAAGAAGTTCATTCATTTTTTTCATTAATTTTACTTTATCATCAAATGCTTTTCTTGCCACCGCACTCCAGTTTATTTCATCAAGCGCATTCATATCTTGTTTCAAGTCATTCGGAACATTAACAGTAACATTTGCCATTTAATCACCAAATAAATATAGTTTATGCACAGTTTATATTATTATCTGTGTAATCAATATTTGGTGTATGAATCCGAAAAAACTGTTTAAAGAACTTTATTCTGTTTATGGTTTACAGAATTGGTGGCCTGTAACAGGCAAAGAAAAAACAATTCCTGAATACAAAAAGAGAACAAAACTCACAGAAAAGCAGAAACTGGAAATCTGTTTTGGGGCAATTTTAACTCAAAACACTTCTTGGAAAAACGTTGAAAAAGCAATAATTGAATTAAATAAAGAAAATTTGATTAATGCAGAAAAAATTGTTTTAATAAAAAAACAAAAATTAGCTGAATTAATAAAGAGTGTGGGATACTTCAACCAGAAAGCAGTTTATTTGAAAGAATTCTGTAAACACTTGGAAAAATTCAATTATTCACTTAATTCTTTTTTTGCTGTTTTTGATTTAAGAAAAGAATTATTGTCAGTTAAAGGAATTGGAAAAGAAACAGCTGATTCAATTCTGTTGTATTCTGTACAAAAACCTTTTTTTGTAGTTGATGCTTACACTAAAAGAATAATGGAAAGAATTACAGGGAAGGAAGAAAATGATTATGATAAATTGCAGGGATTCTTTCATTCACGGCTGGAACATGATGCTTTGCTTTTCAATGAATTCCATGCTTTGTTTGTAGAGCATGCAAAGAATTTTTGCAGGAAAAAACCCTTATGCAGCAACTGTTTCCTGAAAAAACAGTGCTTTCACGGAAAACAATTCATTTTAAAATAAAACTTTTATATAATTAGAAAAGAAAGTGATTTTATGCGGACTCATTATTGCGGTGAATTAAGAGAAAAAGACGAAGGAAAAAAAGTTGTTCTTGAGGGCTGGGTTCATTCCATCAGGGCACAAAAAAAGTTTGCTTTTGTTGATTTAAGGGACAGAACTGGTTTTACCCAAATTTTTGTTTCGAAAAAAGAAAAAGAAATGGAAAAATTAGTTGATTCTCTTGGAAATGAATTTGTTTTAAGAGTAAAAGGAACAGTAAAAAAACGCCCTGATCCAAACCCAAAGATTGCAACAGGAAAAATTGAAGTTTCAGCTGAAAACATTGAAGTGCTTAATTCATCTAAAGCGCCTCCGTTTAATATAGAAGACGAAATCAAGGCAAACGAAGACACCAGATTAAAATACAGGTATTTGGATTTAAGAAGAGAAAAAATGTTTTCCAATTTATTGTTAAGACATAAATTGATTAAAGCAATGAGAGATTTTTTTGATGAAAAAGGTTTTTTGGAAATTGAAACTCCAATCTTATCAAAGAGCACTCCTGAAGGGGCAAGAGATTATCTTGTTCCAAGCAGGAAAACCAAAGGAAGTTTTTTTGCTTTGCCTCAAAGCCCCCAGTTATACAAGCAGTTGTTGATGGTTTCAGGCATTGACAAATACTTTCAGATAACAAAATGTTTCAGGGACGAGGATTTAAGAGGAGACAGGCAGCCTGAATTTACTCAACTGGATTTAGAAATGAGTTTTGTTGAAGAAGAAAACATTTATTTTTTATTGGAAGAATTAATGAAATATGTTTTCAAAAAATCACTAAATGAAGAACTTAAAACTCCTTTTCCCAGAATGACTTATGCTGAAGCAATAAAAAAATTTAAGTCAGACAAGCCTGATACAAGAAAAGAAACAGGCTTAAAGAATTCTTTTTTGTGGGTAACTGATTTTCCTTTGTTTGAATTAAATGAAGAAAAAGAAATTGTACCCTGCCATCATCCTTTTACCCAATTTAATAAAGAAGATGAAAAAAAGTTTTCTTCTAAAAACAAAAACGATTTGCTTTCAATCAGAAGCCGTTCATATGATTTGGTTTTGAATGGGATTGAATTAGGAAGCGGTTCAATCAGAATTCATACTCAAAAACAACAGCAAAAAGTATTTGATTTTCTTGGAATAAACGAAAAAGAAGCAAAACAAAAATTTGGTTTTTTGCTTGAAGCATTCCAATATGGTGCACCGCCTCACGGAGGCTTTGCAATTGGATTAGACAGGTTAATTATGTTATTAACTAAAAGCACTTCAATAAGAGAAGTTATTGCTTTTCCAAAAAACAAAAATTGTGTTTCTCTGCTGGAAAATGCCCCTTCAGAGGTTTCAAAAAAACAATTAGATGAACTTGGCTTAAAAATAAAAAAATAAAGAATCAGTAAAAAAATCATTTTTCTGCAAAGAAAGGCAAAGGAGGATAAGAGTTAATTTATTTCCTCTAATACAATCATTGAAACTGTTTTGTCTATTCCTTCAGTATTTCTTAAGTCTTTTGTAATCAGTTTGTTCAACTGCTGAATATTTTTTGTTCTTACTTTAATCAGTAAATCTTTGTCTCCTGTAATAATATCAACTGATTCAACAAAATGGAATTTAAGGAGTTTTTTTGCAATTTCTTGCTGTGAAGTCTTGTGTTTTGAGTCATAGTTAACTGAAGCCATAATATAAGCGCACAAATTAAGGCCGAGTTTATTGTAGTCAACTTCAATAGAGTATTTTTTTATTATTCCTTGTTCTTTCATTTTTTTTATTCTGTTATGCACTGTGGTTAAAGGAATTTTGGTTTTTCTTGAAAGCTCTCTTGAAGAAAGTTTGCTGTTCTTCTTTAAAAATTCAAGTATTTGTTCGCTTTTATCTTCCATATTAAAACAAATGTTCCGAAATACTTTTAAATCTGATATTTTTCTTGTAATTTTTTCCATTTTTCTGGCGTTTTGTTTAAATACTTCGTTTGGTGCGTGTATTTCATGTGATTTAATGAAAAAAACAATTGAACATTTAAGCAGACCAGAATTAAAGCAAATTTTAAAGATTCAGTCAGCTGCATTAAAGGCAATTGATACTTTTATGTATTCAAAGAATATTTTGCATTTAATGCCTGTGATGATTTCTCCTGTGACTGATCCTTTGAGTCATTCGGTTTATGATTCTTCTATTGAGTATCTTGGGCAAAAACTGCAGTTAACCAAAAGCATGATTTTGCATAAACAGCTGGCTTTGATGTCTAACTCTGTTCCTGGAATTTATATTGTTTCCCCTAATATTAGACTTGAAAAAGAAGAACTGATTAAAAGCAACAGGCATTTAATTGAATTTTCTCAGGTTGATATTGAGTTATGTGATGCTTCATACAGAAAGTTCATGGATTTTACTGAAGAATTACTTGCTTATATTTTTTCTTTTGTTAAAACTGAATGCAGTAAAGAATTAAAGGAATTAAACAGGGAGCTTCCTGATTTAAGAAAACCTTTCAAAATTTTTGATTCAGCTGAATTAAAAGAAAAATACGGAGAAGATTTTGAATCAATTGTTTCTGAAAAAGAAAAACAACCTTTTTGGATAATGGATTATTACAGAGAATTTTATGACAGGCAGGATGAAAAAACAGGAAAGCACATTAACTATGATTTAATTTATCCACAGGGTTTTGGCGAAGCATTATCCGGAGGCGAAAGAGAATTTGAATTTGAAACAATTAAGAAAAAAATGCTTGAAAGGAAAACTGATTTAAGTGCTTTTGAATCTTATCTTTTTGTTGCAGAAAAAGGTTTGCTTAGACCGACTTCAGGAGGCGGTTTTGGCGTTGAAAGGCTTGTAAGGTTTTTGTCAGGCAAAGAACATATAAAAGACGTAACTGTTTTCCCCAGAGTTCCTGGAGAAAAAATTGTTTTTTAGTAATTCAATTCTTTTAAATTTTTAACTTAACAGAATTAATAAAGTGGTATAATGGAATTTATTTCAATTAAAGAAGCTTTCAAAAAGAAAGGCAGTGTTCCTGTCAGAGGATGGATTAAACGAAAAAGAGAATTAAAAGAAAAAATCTTTATTTTGTTAAGGGATCCGACAGGAGAATTACAGTGTATAATTGAACCAAAAAAAATTGATAAAAAAGAAGCAGAAAAACTTGCAAGGCAGGGAATTGAAGCTTCAGTTGAATTAAAAGGAATATTAAAAGAAGATGAAAGAGCCCCAAATGGATTTGAATTAATTGTAGATGAAATTAAAATAATCGGGGAAAGCATTAATTTTCCTATTCAAAAAGATTTAAGTGAGGAATTTTTATTGGATGTAAGACATTTGTGGATGAGAAGCACTAAAATGCAGGCAATAATGAAAATCCGTTCAACTGCATTATATGCTGTAAGGGAATTTTATAAAAAAGAAAATTATTTTGAATGCAGTCCTGCAATAATTACCCCTAATGCATGTGAAGGCGGAACAACTTTGTTTCCATTTAAATATTTTGGAGAACAACGATTTTTGTCTCAGTCAGGACAAATGTATTTAGAGGTAATGATTTTTTCTTTAGGTAAAGTTTTTGGTTTAACTCCTTCATTCCGTGCAGAAAAATCAAAGACTGCAAGGCATTTAACTGAATACTGGCATTTAGAAGGAGAATGTGCCTGGATGGATATGTATCAACAAATGGATGAAATAGAAAAAATGGTTTCTTTTATCTGTCAAAAAATTGCAGAAGAAAATCCTGAAGAACTAAAAGTTTTGGGGAGAAAACCAGAAGAATTAAAGGCAATCAGGGCTCCTTTTTCCAGAATTTCTTATGACGAAGCATTAATTGTATTAGAAAAAAAATATAAGAAAAAAGTTCCTTGGGGAATTGATTTAAGCATTAAAGAAGAAAAAACCCTTTCAAAAGACGAAAAAATTCCTTTTTTTATTTATGGTTATCCAACTGCAATAAAAGCTTTTTATGCAAAAGAAATGCCTGATCCAAAAAAATGTTTTAGTTTTGATTTAATCGGCCCAGAAGGTTATGGAGAATTATGCACCGGCGGCCAAAGAGAAGATGTAAATGAAAACATGCTTAAAAAATTAAAGAAAGAAAAAATTCCTTTGGAAAACTATCAATGGTATTTGGATTTAAGAAAATATGGCAGTGTTCCTCATTCAGGTTTTGGCTTGGGAATTGAAAGATTACTTAGATGGATTTGCAAACTTGATTCAATTAAAGATACAATTCCTTTTCCAAGAACAATGAATAGAAGTTATCCTTAATCAGTCTGTCTTAAATGTGCGCCTTTTTCAAAGACAATAAACAAAAGCTATCCTTAACCCATTTGTCTTAGATATGCAAATCTTTGGTCTATGTCGTTTATTTCTCTGGCTATTCTTTGTTTTTCTCTTGGGTTTCTTATTGCTTTTGCATCTTGTGCCATTCCTTCTTTGATTGCTTTCTTTAATATTTTTGATAGTTTTTCCCATTCATGCGGTTTAATTTCTCCAGTGTAATATTTGTAAATTAAATTAAATAATTCTTTGAAAGCAACAGGGTTTGTAAGCAGTTTTCTTATTCCGTGAAGTTTAAGGAATTTTTCAGGTATCATTCCTTCTTGTAATGCCTGAAGAATTTTATGATGGCTCATTGTGGTTTTTGTCTGCATTTTAAATCCAAAATAATCCAGTTCAGGCAGACCTTTGCCTTTTTGAAGCAGTTCTTCTCTTCTTTCAATTAATCTTTCTTCTTTTGCATATAATTTGGATATTCTTCCGTAAATATCTCTTTTAATTTTTTTTTGGAGTCTTTTGCTTACTCTTTTTTTTCCTTTTGCAGCCATACTTTGAAGACCAGTTGGTCTTTTTGGGGGGGGTCTTATAAAAGGCATAATTTTATTTAACTACAAACTTGTTTTTAATTAATTCTGTTTGCCATAACCTGTTTTTTTTGCAATTATTTGAATAATTAACCCAGAAAAACAAAAGTATAAATTAAGGTTCAGTATTTCTTTTACTGTCGGCTTCCAGTAATTTCTGGTTTACAGGCAAAAAATGTTTTGGCGGAAAAAATGTTAAGGTGATTAAATGAGTAAGTTCAATCCAATACCGGGAAATTTAATGTTTGATGCATTAAAAAATGAAAAAACAATTATTATGGCCTGCAATGTAAGGATTACAAAAGGAATTCTTAAAGGAATTTTCAGGGCAGCAAAAAAACTTGATGCTGCAGTAATGTTTGAATTAGCTAAATCTGAATCTGATTTAACCGGAGGCTACACTGGATTAAAGCCAAAGGATTTTGCTGAATTAACAAAAGAAACTGCTTCTGAAGTTGGTTTTGATGTATGGGCTTTGCATGCAGATCATTTAGTTATAAAAAAAGGAACTGAAGAAGAAATAACCGAAATGAAAAAATTAATTGATGTATTGGTTTCTGTCGGCTTTACTTCTTTTGCTTTGGATGTTTCTTTTTTGTTTGATTTTGATGGAAAGACAGTTGAAGAAGAACTGAAACAGAATATTGATATTACAGCAGAGTTAGCCAAATATATTGAAGAAAAAATGGATGGAAAAGAATTTGGTTTAGAAGTTGAAGTAGGCGAAATAGGGAAAAAAAATGAAAATGGAATGATTTTAACTACCCCTGAAGAAGCAGTTGTTTTTTTAAGAGAGTTAAATAAAAGAGCGGTTTTTCCTAATGTAATCGGGATAGCAAATGGTTCCACTCATGGAAATATTTATGATGAAAAAGGAGATTTAACTGAACAGATTTCAATTGATATTCCAAGAACTCTTGCTGTTGCTGAAGCAATAAAAAAAGAAGGATTTAACACCAGAATTGCACAGCATGGAATAACAGGAACGCCAAGGGAATTGATTGCTTTGATGTTTCCTGCAGGAGATGTATTAAAAGGAAATGTTGGAACTTTCTGGCAGAATATTTTTTATGAAATACTTAAAACATCAAAACTTGATTTATATAATGAAATAGTTAAATGGACTCTTGATAATTTCAGGGAAGACGCAATAAAAAAAGGAATTAAAACAGATAAAGAAATTATTGGAAAATACATTAAATTTGCTGTCGGTGCAAAAGATGAAAACGGAAAATTCCTGTTTTTTAATAAAATTTATTCTCTGGATAAAAGCATTGAATTGGCTTTAGAAGCAAGAGCTTATGCTGAAGCAGTTCTTTTCTTTGAAGCATTTCATGCAAGGGATTCAGCGCAAAAAGTACGTAATCACATCAAAAAAATCAGTTAATTCGAGTATTGTATTATTGTGCAAGCATTGTACCAAAAAGGCTTTATAAAGACAAAATTACTATTATTTTGTTTAAAACATTTAACTTCCTTCACCCGGAAAAAAAATTTCGCCTCACGAATTTTTTTTCCCTCCTTTTTTCTTTTTTTTTGTTTCAGAATTCTTTTTTAATAGTTTGTTTTACATTTATTTGAGGTGATGTTTTTGATGAGAAAGATTTTTTTAGTTTTTTTGTTTGCTTTAACCCCTTTTGTTTTTGCTGAAGGGCCATGGGATATATTAAGACCTGTTTCTTCAATGGCTTATTCTTTTGATTCATTAACAAAACTTTTGGTTTTTGCTGTTTCTCTGGTTTTGTGTTTTATTGCAGTTAAAGCTTATTTTAAGACAAAGTCAAGAAAGTTTATGCTGATTGGCGGAGCGTTTTTTTTGTTTGCAGTTAAATGGTTTTTGAAAATGATGGATTTGTTTTTAAGCCCAGGAACTTTTTTGCCTGATGCTTCAGAAAATGTATTTGAATTATTTATTTTATTGTTTTTGTTTATTGCATTGTTTTTTAAGCCAAAAAAATAATTAGGTTGTATTATGGAGGAACATCAGGCCCTGAATTTAGATTCCAGAAGAAGGATTTATGATTTGATTGAAGAAAATCCAGGGCTTCATTTCAGGGAACTTGAAAGAAGAACCGGTATGGCAATAGGAAGTTTACAATATCATTTAGAGTATCTGCAGAAAAAACATTTAATTAAGACTTTTAGGCAAGGCAAGTTTTTGAGGTATTATTCTGTTAAGGAATCTGTTGTTGAAGAAAAGGCTGCAATGTCTTTTTTGAGAAAACCGAGTTCAAGAAAAATTATTTTATTTTTGTTGAATAAAGGCAGGGCAAACAATTTTGATGTTTCAAAAGAAGTTAACTTGTCTCCTTCAACTACTTCCTGGCATTTAGAACAATTAGTTAAAGAAGAGGTTGTAGGAAAGGAAAAAAAAGGCAGGGAAAGCTTTTTTTATTTAATTAAACCAAATGAAGTTGCTTCTTTGCTTGTTGAACATAAAAAATCTTTTGTTGATGAATTAGTGAATAACTTTGTCGATGTCTGGACTCAAATTTGATTTTAATCAATTAATTCGGTTTCTTCTGTTCCTTCGTCTTCTTCGTCTATTTCTTCTGCTTCTTCTCCACAGCATTCTTCTGCTTCGCGCAAAGTATTATATTCATTTGCGCATGCAATACAAACAAATTTTTTCATAAAGCCAACCCCCTAAAAAAGCTTTATATTATCCAAATTCTGTTAAATAGTTTATTTAAATCTTTTTTTTTGGGTTATTTTGTTATTTGTGTCCCTGTTTCTCCGTTTATTGCAGGAATCAGTTTTTTTAATGAAGTAATTATTGTTTTTGTTCCTCCATTTTCAATGAATTTAATGCAGGCCTCAATTTTTGGTTGCATTGAACCCTTTCCAAACTCGCCTTTTTTCATCAATTCCTTTAATTCATTTACTTTGATTTCCCTTATTTTTTTCTGGTTTTTTTTCCCGTAATTTAAGTAAACAAATTCAACGTCAGTTAAAATAATCATTTCTTTTATCCCTAAAGAAGTTGCAAGTAATTCTGATGCTTTGTCTTTGTCTATTACTGCTTCAATTCCTTTCCATTTATTTTTTTCTTTTATTACAGGAATTCCTCCTCCGCCGCAGGAAATCACTGTTTTTCCTTTTTCAATTAATTCTTTTATTGTTTTTAGTTGAACTACTTTTTTTGGTTCAGGTGAAGGAACTACTTTTCTATAGCCTCTTCCTGAATCTTCAATAAAATTCTTTATTTTCAGTTCTTCTACTTTTTCTTTTGAATAAAATGGTCCAATGGGTTTTGATGGATTTTCAAATGCCTGATCGTTTTCTTTAACTTCAATTTCTGTTATTAAAGTAATTATTTCTTTTTCTGGAAGCAGATTTCTTAAGGATTTTTGTATTAAATAACCTATTTGTCCTTGAGTCATTGCATCTTCTACATCTAATGGCATTTTTGGAATTTCGGCATGGCACTGCATCTGTATTTCCAGATTTCCTACTTGTGGACCGTTTCCATGAGTTAATGCAATTACATAATCTTGTTTTATTAATTCAGCAATTTTTTCTGTTGTTTCATCAATGTTTTTTATCTGTTCTTCAAATTTGCCTATTTCTCCTTCTTTAATTAATGCGTTCCCGCCTAAAGCAATCAGTATTTTTTTCATAAGAATATTATTCGCTTTAAAAAGCTTTTTATTCTAAACCGTCTTTTTAGCTGTTTCTGGAAGCAAACATTTAAATTATAACAATTCCTTTTTATTTAGTGGAATTATGCCAGTACTAAAAAAACGTCCTGTAAAAAAAGCAGTGCACAAGAAACCAGCAAATAAAAAGCCAATGAGAAGAAGAGCCGAACCAGAATTGTTTACAGGACAGGCAGGAGAACACTTTTTTAATTTTAAGCATAACAAACCTACCCGCACAAGACAGGAAACATATGTGAATGTAAAGCCAATTCTTGGTTATGCAGTTTATCAGTATATTCAGGGGAGAGGAGGACCAAAATATGCACGGGATATGCATCGAAGAAGTGGGGATTATAATAAAACAACGCATGTAATTCATAGGGGCGGGCAAACAAGAAGAAAAGCAGACTTTGAAGCACTTGGAGATTTCATTAATAAAAAAAGCAATGGAAAGTTCATTTTAGTTAGCGGAAAAATTTTTGTGGTAGTTAGAGGGAATAAAACTGTCAAAAGAACCAGTGTCTTGACAAAAGCAGAATTTGATGAACTGCAGGCAATTCTTAAGGATAATTACTTCCAGAAAAGAACCCGTGCGGATGCAAGAAAGAAAAAATGAATTTTAACCTAACTTTTATATTCTAAACCGTCTTTTTTATGTAATGCTTAAAAAAATAAGGTTTTTGATTGCGGTTTTTGCTGTAATTGTTTTTTTGGCAGTGTTTTTTCTTCCGTTAGGAATTGAGCCATTGCAGAAAGTTGTTTTAGCCGTATTATTTCTTGCAATGATTTTATGGTTTTCTGAATTAGTTCCATTGCATATAACTGCTTTTATTGCAGCTTTTTTGCTTATTGTTGTTGGGGGCTTTTTTGATAAAACTGTTTTTACTCCAAAAACAGTTTTTTCTCCTTTTTTTGATCCAGTAATAATGCTTTTGTTAGGCGGTTTTGTGCTTGCGTTGGGATTGCAAAAGCATGGATTGGATAAATTAATTACTTTTTATTTGCTTAAAAAAGTTGGGCATAAACCAAAAAATTTTTTGTTTGGCTTAATGTGCCTTACAGCATTTTTGTCTTTTTGGATGTCAAACACTGCAGCAACTGCTATTTTGCTTCCAATTGCTTTGGTTGTATTGGTTTCTAATGGATTAAAGCCATTGGATTCAAGATTTGGCAAAGCATTGGTTTTAGGTATTGCTTTTGCTGCAACTATTGGGGGAATAGGAACAGTAATTGGTTCTCCTCCTAATGCAATGGCTTTGAGTTACCTGAATGCTGAAGGAATTAATTTTGGTTTTACAGATTGGTTAATGTATGGTCTTCCTTTAACTATTCTGCTTTTGCCTATTGCTTGGTTTGTTTTAATCAAGTTTTTTCCTTCCGAAATTCATGTTATTAAAAGCGATTTTTCTTTTCAGCCATTAAACAAAAACCAGAAATTAGTTTTGTTAATTTTTGCTGTAACTGTTTTGATGTGGTTAACCACTAATTTACATGGCTTGCATACTTCTGTTGTTGCAATGATTCCGATAATTTTGTTGTATGCTTTTGGTTTGCTTGAAACAAAAGATATTAACAAAGTCAATTGGAGTGCATTGATTTTGTTTGGAGGCGGCTTAACTCTTGGGAGTGCAATTCAGTTAGTTGGATTGGATTTAGTTTTTGCAAATTTATTGTTTGGATATTTGTTGGGCCATTCCTTGTTGTTGATTCTTGTTGCTTTGGCTGTTTTTGCAATTATTTTTACTTTGGTTGCAAGCAATACTGCTGCTGCAGCAATCAGTATTCCTTTGATTATTCCTCTTGCAAAAGGACTTGGCATTCCGGTTGAGATTGCAGTAATGATTATTGCTATTGGGGTTTCATTGGATTTTATTGTTCCAATTGGAACCCCCCCAAGTACTATTGCATACTCGTCAGGATATATCAAAACTTCTGATATGGCTAAATCAGGAATAGTTATTGCTTTGGCAGGAGTAATTCTGCTTACTTTACTTGCATTTTTTGTCTGGCCTTTTTTAGTCTGATTTTTATTCTTTTTCTTTCAGTTTATTTAGGGATTTAATGAAAGTAGTTTTTGTTATTGCAAAGCATTATTTCAGGGACGAAGAATTGTTTCATACATTAGAAGAGTTAAAAAAAAATGGAATTGATTGTGTTATTGCTTCTTCAGAGAAAGGAGATTGTATTGGAAGCATGGGGAAAAAAGCTGTTGCAGAACTTTCGCTTGAAGAAATTAATTCAGGAGAATTTAATGCAGTGATTTTTGTTGGGGGTTCTGGAGCTTCAGTTTATTTTGAAAACGAAGTTGCATTGGATTTAGCAAGGAGTTTTTTTATTGAAGGAAAACTTGTTGCTGCAATTTGTATTGCCCCAAGCATTTTAGCTAATGCAGGAATATTAAAAGGAAAAACTATTTCTGCTTTTCCAAGCGAAGAAAAAAACTTACTTGAAAAAGGAGCTTTTTATTCAAAGAATCCAGTTGAAGTTGATGGTCAGATAATTACTGCTAATGGTCCTGGTGCAGCAAGAGAATTTGGAAAAAAAATTAGTGAATCACTCGCCTAAAACTTTAATTAAAATTCTTTTGTTTCTTTGTCCGTCAAATTCAGCGTAATAAATTTGTTCCCAAGTACCTAAATCCAGTTTTCCATTAGTTACTGCGACTGTAGTTTCTCTGCCCATTATTGTTCTCATTAAATGGGAAAAAGCATTGTCTTCGCCGGTTAAATTATGCTTGTAGTCTTTGTCAGGAACTAATTTGCGCAGCCATTCCTGATAATCCTGAATCAAACCGGATTCAGCATCATTAATGTAAACTGATGCAGTAATATGCATTGGATTAACTAAAACAATTCCTTCTTTTATTTTGCTTTTTTTCACTGCTTGTTCTATTTTTTCTGTTATATTAATGAATTCAATTCTTTTTTCTGTTTTAATATTTAAATATTCAGTAAATGTTTTCATAATAAATTCTTTTTAGGAAACCTTTTAATTTATTTGCAACAATCCTTATTAGTTCTAGTTATAATTTATGGAAGTGATTTTTTTGCCTAAAAAACCAAAAAAAATTCAAGCTCATTCACATCGCCAAGTTAATTCAGGAACTGTTGTTTATTGTATTGACAGAAGAGTTAATGTTGGGGGCATTGCTAAAGCAATGAAAAGGCAGCGTTTTCCTGAAGATTTAGTTTTAGCAATTAAAAGTTCTTATGGACATGAAAGTGCAGGGAACAAAATTGATTTAGGTGATCCAATAATTGCGCAGTCTTTGGTTTTAGGTATTGGCCCAGGGCACCCTGGAAAAATCGTTTCTGTTTTTGGTCATAATGGAAAATGTGGGGGAATGAATGCACAGCATGAACTTCATAAACTTGAAGTGCAAATGAAAGCAGAATCAAGAAAAGGAAATAAAGCAAAAGCAGATTTAATCAGAAAAAGAATTGAAAAACTAAAAAAAGATCCTATTCTTGGCTGGGTTTCTTCAGACATGAATAAATTTAATGGATTAATTTCTGTTTTAAGAAAAAAAACAGGAAGCCAAAGAGAATTTTTGTCTTTTGTTAATTCAGAAAAATTCAGATTAATTTTGGAAGAATTTAATGTAATGGTTCAGTTAGGAAAACTAATTAAAAGAAAAGATTTTAGAGCTTATAGAAAAACTGCATTAAAAGATGGAAGAGGAAAAATTGATTTGGTTGGAGGAATTTATTCCCCTAAAGAGCACATTTCATTAAAGGGCAAAGCTTACACTGCTACTGGTTCAGTTAGTTTTGATTTTCCTGAAATGTATTCTGTTTTAGGAAAAGAGACAGTTGAAGAACTGCTTTCTTCCATGAATTTAAAACATTCTAAAGGAAATCCTATTGTGGATTATAAATAAATTTTGTAAATGGGAAAGGAGGGATTTGAACCCTCGACCTTTCGATTATCAGTCGAATGCTCCACCAAACTAAGCTACTCTCCCAAACGTTTCGCCGTTTGAGCACGATGCACGGCATTCGCTTCGCTCAGCCGAGCTGTCATGCTATTCAAATATTTAAACAAAAAAGTAAGTAAATAATTAAAGCTTTTGCGGAAGAATCCGTGGATCCCTTCTGTAATTCATTAAGAAATTTTAATAGAAAGGGAATTTAAACTTAATTAAATCAAGTTATTTATATACGCTAGTTCTATTTTGTTACTGATTACAGTAATAGCCCCGTAGTCTAGTGGCCAAGGATGACGGGCTTTGAACCCGTTGACAGGAGTTCGAATCTCCTCGGGGCTACTATAAACAAGCCTAGCTCAAGCCATAGAATCAGGTTCAGTTCTCCTTGGGGCCATTAATTTCGTGATGCAAATAAAGTAAAGCAGGATTTTTTTAGTCCAGCTTATTTTGTTTTAAATATTTTTAAGAGTTCTTTTGCGCTTTCTGTCAGGCATTTTTGAGGAGAAATTCCATCAACTTTTTTCCCTGTTTTTTTGTCTTTAAATGAATTAAAGTCTTTTTCAGCAAGCCAGAATCTGTAATCCAGTGTAATTTCTTTTCCTTTTAAAATATCTTTTTTTGCAAAACAAATTCCTAATTGATAGATAAGGCAAGGGGTAAAAGAATGATTTATGAAATCTTCTTTTTCAATTTCTGTTCCATAAAGAAACGTTTTTTCAATCCATCTGACTCCAGTGAAAGATATTAGTTTGTTTCCTTTTTTTTGTTCTTCTTGGTATTTTTTTTCAGAAATAAATTCAGCATCTATTGCCATGTTTGCAACTATTGTTCCTTTTGGAATAAATTCTCCAGCAAATAATCCTTTTTTGTTTATATCAGATTTTTTAACTTTTGTTTTAACATAAATCATAATATTTTTTGGTATAATTATCTTTAAATTATTATTTGTGATGCCTTTTGTTTTAATTAAATAAAAAACTTAAAAAAAATCAAAACAACCAAGCGTGATGGTTGGGCTGTTTGTTTTTTAATTGCTTTTACTTTTTTTTGTTTATGAAGTTTGTTGTGTTTGATATTGATGGGACTTTGGTTAAGGAAAGTGTTGGCAGAGATTTTATTGTCTGGTTAACATATAAAGGAAAGTTTCCAAAAAAAGTTCTGGAAGAAATTTATACAATCAAAAAAACCTATAAAAAAAAGAAAATAAGTTATGCTCGCCACCAAAAAGAAATAATGGCTGCTTGGTTGAAAGGATTTAAAGGAATTAAAAAAAATGAATTAAAGAATCTTTCAGAAAAATTCGGAAAAAATTACAGGGAGTTTTTTCCCGGTTCATTGGAATTAGTGAAATTTTTTAGAGAAAAAGGATTTTATTGTATTGTAATTTCCGGTGCGTTTGAAGAAGCAATAAATGTAATCCAGCCAAAATTTAAGTTTGATTTAATTGTTGGAACAAAATTTGAGTCAAAGAAAGGAAAATACACTGGAAAAATACTGGATAAAATGTGGCACAGAAAAATAAAGAAAAGATTGTTGAAAAAAATAATCAAGGAAAAAAAGCTGGATTTAAAGGATTCTTTTTGTTTTGGCGATTCTGAACAGGATTCGCATATGATGGGATTAGTTGAATATCCTGTTGCATTGCATCCAAACAAAGAACTTTTGGGGATTGCAGAAAGAAATAACTGGAAGAAGTTTTTTGATGCAAAAAAAGCTTTGGCTTTTGCAAATTGGAATAGTTAATAAAAAAATTCACGATATACTAATTGAGGATTTGTTTAAGCTTTTTAATTAATTTTTTTGAATTAAAAACCCAAAGGATTAATAATAGAGAAAACCTATTTTTTTCATGTTGCCTGAATGGTTTGATGGATTAAAAAAAGCTTCAGGAAAATCTAAAGCAGTTAAAATCTGGATTGCTGTTTTGGTAATGGCTGTTATTTGGATTCTTCAAGGATTCTTTTGGTTTTTCAGAATGTTTTTTGATGAAGCTGTTGATTATTTGCTTTACGGAAAATCTATTCCTCCAGATATTGTATTATTATTTTATTTGGTAATGATTTGCTTTGGTTTTTTTGTAGTGATAATGCTTGTCTGGCATAATATCTTGAAAAAAATGTTTGCCCCAAGAAAGTCAAAATAGCTTTTTAAATGTTTTCAGTTATTATCTATTTTTCTGGAATTGAATCAGGGGGAATTTTTTTTGTCTGGTGGGGAATCAGTTATATTTGAAATAATGCTGAAACTAATTATAATTTTGTTTGCAGCAAAATTAGCGGGTTACATTTTTGACAGGATTAAGCAGCCAAGGGTTTTAGGCGAATTATTGGTTGGTGTTTTGCTTGGGCCTAGCTTGTTTGGCTTTATTGTGGGTAATGAAGAAATTTTGTTGTTTTTATCTGAAATTGGTGTGATAATTTTATTGTTTTTAGTTGGATTAGAATCTAATATTCATGAATTATTAAAGAGTGGTAAAAGTGCTTTGGCAGTGGCAGTAATTGGTGTTGCTTCTCCTATTTTGTTGGCTTTGCCTTATTTAATTTTTATTGAAGCATTGGATATGACTACTGCTTTTTTTATTGGCGCTACTTTAACTGCAACTAGTGTTGGGGTAACCATGCGTGTTTTAAGTGAAATGAATAAAATTACTTCTCTTGAAGGAAAAGTTATTCTTGGGGCTGCAGTAATTGATGATATTCTTGGATTAATCCTTTTGTCTGTTTTGGTTGGAATATCTGAAACAGGTAGTGTAGAAATAATGAATGTAGCAACAACAATTCTTATGGCAGTAGTGTTTTTGGCTGCAACTATTTTGATTGGAATGAAATTAGAGGAACCAATTTTAAGATTAATTAAGCATCTTAAAGTCAAGAGAACTTTTGTTGTTACCTCAGTAATTTTTGCTTTGATTTTAGGTTATTTAGCTCAGTTAATTGGTTTGGCTGCTATTGTTGGAGCTTTTGCTGCTGGATTGATTCTTGAAAGAGAAGAACATAAAGAACACATAATGAAAAAAACTGAAGTAATTGGAGATGTTTTTACTCCAATTTTTTTTGTTATGGCTGGAGTAGCAGTTAATATTACTACAATTAATATTGATTTGTTGCCTATGGCTGGAATTCTTTTTGTTATTGCTTTGGTTGGGAAAGTTGTTGCTGGCTTTGGTGCTTTTGGCGGCAATATTTCAAAAAAAGCTGTTGGGGTTGGAATGATTCCAAGAGGAGAAGTTGGATTAATTTTTGCAGCTTTTGGTTTGTCTTCTGGTTTGCTTGCAAAAGGAATGGGAAGTGAGTTAGCCGCACAAGGAGTTTATTCTGTTTTGGTTGTAGTGGTAATGCTGACAACTTTAGTTACTCCTCCAATTTTAAAGAAGTTAATGGAAAACAAATAGAGCTTCCATTTTCTTTTTTTATTTTTTTCTATTTCTTTTTTCTAATTAAAATTAGAACTGCAAAAACGATTAATGCAATTAGTGTTGGGTGAATTTCTGGTGCCTGAATAAATGGCAGTGTTGCTGGCCCTAATTCAATTATTTGGTTGCCTGAATTGTTTGATTTGTGGTTTTCTGGAATCTGGTTTTCAGGAATGTTATATGGTTCTCCGTCATCCCAGTAAGCGCTATCCGGATCAATTGGATCAACAAAGTATTCAGATGAAGATTCTACTTCATTGCTCACTACCAAGAATTCAACTTTGTAGTTTCTTCTTTCTATGAAATTATAATTGCTTAAGTCAATTAATAAATCATATTCTGCTGAATCAGCTGAATCAAAATCAATATAATATGCTGAAGGCCCATAAATTGCTTTATGGGTTACTGCGTCACTTATTATCAGAAATGCTTTCCCTTGTATTGGCTGGTTAAGATAATAATTTAATTTTGCTTGAACTCTTATTTTTCCGTTGACTGAATACCTGTCTATTGGTTCAACTTTAATTATCCCAAATTCAGTTATGGAAAAAACATCATTTGTTACTGGTTTAATGCTTATTATTATTGAATCTTTTTTTTCTATTATTCCTTCAGTTAGTGTTATTGTAATATTATGGTCTCCAATGTTTAGTTCAGATGAAAAAAAGTTTTCTTCTGAATGGTTCCAGTAAATGTCTTTGTTTGAGTCCCATTTGACACTATAACTTGTGCCAAGGGCTGAAACAATTTCTGAGTTAAAGTCTATTGATGAACCAACAAAGAAGGTGCTTCCATTACTTGGGGAAGTAATTGAAACGCTTGATTCAGGTGTTTCCATTATTAATTCTCTGCCTGTAAGGCTTGCATCCTCTAATCCTGTTGCTGTTGCAATTATTTTTAGTTTATAAGTTTGTCCATATTCAGCTTCTGGCCATTGGATTCCCCAGTCAACCGTTTTTTCTCCGCTGAAATCCCCTAAATTTTGTGTCGTTGGATCTTTTTTGATGTTTTCTATTTGCAGTCCTTGTGTTTTGTCAGTCATATTAATATAACTTGAACAGCTTGCCCCAATGCAATACTGAATTTTTGCCGTAACGTTTTCGCATTCTGCAATGCCGTCACAGGTTATTTTAACAGTGACATCAAGTTTTTCTTTTTCTGTAATTTCATAAGGGGTTGTGTTTGGTTCCACCCATGTTAATGAAAGGGACCCGACAGGGATTTCAGGGGGCCTTGCGGCAAAAGCATTTAATGCACTGAATAAAAGAATTAACAAAAGCAAAATGATTTTTTTGTTCATGCAATTATTAACTGCTTTCTTTTATTTATTTGTTGCTTTTATGCGTTTGGTTTGTTTCTTTTATAGGGTTGGTTTAAAAGCATTTTATTTTTGTATTTAGATGATACAAATGGGTTTAACTGATTTTTTAAACAAAAAAGAAGAAGTAAAAAAAGAGGAAAAAAAGCCTGAGCCTGAAGGAAAATTCAATGAAGCTTGTGCTTTATGTGGCGGGGCAGGAACTGATAAGAAATGGGCAGGGCAATACTGGCACAAGCGTTGCCTAAGGAAAAGCAAGCGCATGGCAAAGGGAATGATGTAATTACTTTTAATCATCGGCAGTCACGTGTTTGAAACTGTTTTTAAATAACTAAAAATAAAATTTACTGTGAACAAAATAGTTGTTAATCAGGAAAAATTTATTTCCATATTTTCTTCAAAAGCCAGAAAAAATACAACGCAATATTTTAAAGCAATTGAATTATCTGAGAATATTAACAACAAATCAGAAATTGCGAGAATTATTAATCAACCTGTAAGAACTGTAATTAATTGGTTAAGTGAAGAAAAAATTCCTTGTGCTGTAAAAGCTAGTAATGAATTAAAATCAAATGGTCTTTTCCCTTTGGTATATGATGATGCGTCTGATTCTTTTAACTTATTTGTTGACGTATTTGCTTTTGTTTATGGAGACGGCTCAGTAAAAAAAGATTTTTCAGGGGTTATCTTATGTGGGCAAAAACAGGATTTGATTTTATTAAAAAACAAACTTGATTTTGTTTTCAGTTTTAATAGCAAAATAACTTTAAACAAAACCTCAAGCAAAATAACAAAATTAAATAAAGGGGTTATTGTTAATAAAACAGTTATTGGTTCTTGTCACAGGTTAAGTATTTATTCCGCGCAACTCGCCAAACTTTTATATTTGGCAGGTGCCCCAAAAGGAGACAAAGTTGCTCAAAAAGTTCTGGTTCCTTATTGGCTTATGAATTCTTCAAAAGAAACTAAACGAAGATTTCTGGGCGTTTTATTTGGGAATGAATTGCAATGCCCCCAAATCAGAGCAAAAAACGCTTTTAATTCTCCTCAATTTGGTTTGCACAAAGTTGAAAATAAGAAAAAGGATTTGAAAGTTCTTCTTGGGCAAATAAAACAGCTTCTTGGAGAATTTGGAGTTTCAACTTCTGCAATAGCCTATGAGAAGTGTAGAACAATAAGAAAGGATGGAAATCATTCAATGAAAATCTACTTTTATATTGATTCTCACAGCCCTAACATTTTGCGTTTATTTAAGGAAATTCCATTTAAATATGCAGAAGAAAAACAGAAAAGATTTGAAGAAGCTGTTCATCAGTTTTTGAAAAACTTGGAACAGCTGAAGCAAGAATGGAAACTTTATGAAAAAGTAATACAAATGCATTCTGAAGGGCTGGGCAGAAGAAAGATATTTAGACAGCTTGAATTACCAAAAAAGTATTTTTATAAAATAAATGCATGGATTCATTACAACCAAAAACCGTTGTATTATGATGAACGAAAACATTTTTTTAATTGTTAAAACGCAAGAAAATCAGCTAAAGGAATGTTTTAATGAAACCTGATTCCTTTTCCATTGAGTGTTTTTCCTAAAACCACTGCGTTCATTCCGAATTGTTCTTTTAGTTCTGAAATGATTTTTTCTGCATCTTTTTTTGATACAATCAATACCATTCCTATTCCCATGTTAAATGTTCTGAACATTTCTGTTTCCGGAACATTTCCTTTTTCCTGAATTAATTTAAAAATAAACGGGGCTTCAATTCTTTTTTTGATTATTTTTGCGCCGATTCCTTTTGGAAAAATTCTCGGCAGGTTATCTATTAAGCCGCCGCCTGTAATATGGGCGATTCCTTTTAATTCAAATTTTTTCATTAAATAACTTACTTCTTTTAAATAGCTTTTGTGGATTTTAAGCAGTTCTTTTCCCAGTGTATTGTTTAATTCAATGTAATGCTGGTTTAAGCTTAATCCTGTTTTTTCAATTACTTTTCTTGCTAAAGAATAACCATTTGTATGAAGTCCATTTGAAGGCAATCCAATTAATATGTCTGATTCTTTTATTTTTTTTCCTGTAATTAGCATGTTTTTTTCTGCTAATCCAATTATTGTTCCTGCTACATCCACTTCATTTTCTTGGTATGTTCCTGGCATTTCTGCTGTTTCCCCTGCAATTAATGCAATGCCTTGTTTTTTGCATGCTAAACTCATTCCTTCAACTATTTTTTCTATTTGTTCTGGTTCAATTTTTGCTGAAGCAATATAGTCAAGGAAAGCAATTGGTTTTCCTCCATGACATAAAATGTCGTTGACTGAATGATTAACTAAATCCTGCCCTATTGTATCCCATATATCCATTTCTTTTGCTATGGATATTTTTGTTCCGACTCCGTCAATGCTTGCAAGCATTACTGGATCAGAATATTGTTTTATTTTTTTAAAGTCTATTGCCCCTGCAAACAATCCTGTGTCAGTTAATACATCTGAATTAAATGTTGATTTAACGTGTTTTTTTATTCTGTTGACTGTTTCATTTCCTTTTTCTATGTTGACTCCTGCTTCAGAATAAGTTGTAGTCATTTTTTCACTTTACATTGTTTTTGTTCCGTTTTTTGTTCCTATAATTATAGTGCAGTCTTTTGTAAATAATCCGTTTGCTTTTACTCCATGAATTAAATCAATTTTTTTTTCCAGTTCTTTTGCATTTTTTATTGGAGAATGTAATTGCATTGAAATTACATAGTTTTTGTTTTCTGTTTCTAATGGCATGCATTTCTGTGAAACCTGCACTATTTCTGCATCAAATGAATCACTTAATTTCAGGAGTATTGAATGAGTCATTGCTGGTTCAACTTCAATTAATATTTCTTCAGTTAATTCTTCTGAAAGTTTTTTTTCATCGATTATTACAATGAATTTTTTTGCTTTGTAGTCAATTCTTTTTTCTTTCAAAAAAGCATATGCCCCCATTCCTTTTAATAATTCTTTTTTGTTGTTTACCTGATCTGCTCCGTCTACTGCAATATCAATTTTTTTAACTGAGTCTAATCCCACAACCCTTAACCCTAAATCAATTGCTTTTCCTGTTGTTTTATCTGAAGTGGATACACAGGTTAAGTCAAGTTTTTCTTTTTTGTTTTTTTCTGCCAGGAATTTTACAAATAGTTCTGCTGTGCTTCCGCTTCCTAATCCTACAATATTTCCTTTTTTTATGTATTTAACTGCTTCTTTTGCAGCATTTTCTTTTTGGTTTATTTCTTCTTTCATTTACTCACCACATAAAGTTTATTACCCAAAATTATTTTAATTGGATTTGAGTGCAAGTAATCCCGCCCCAATCATTCCTGCCTTGTTTTTGAATTTTGCTTTTAATATTTTAGTGTTTTTTGTTCTTTTAAATGCTCTTTTTTTCATTTCTTTTTTTGCTTCTTTAATTAATATGTCTGAATTGCTTAAACCCCCACCTAAAACAATTACGTCAGGATTCAGGAAATTCACTATGTTTGTTAATCCAATTCCTAAATAAGTTCCTGTTTGTTTCAGCACTGAAACTGCTACTTTGTCTTTTTTTCTTGCTGCTTCGTCAACTTTTTTCGGGGTTAAAGGCCACATTTTGTTTAGTTTGGTTGGATAAAATTCCATTCTTGCTTCGGTTAATTTCATTAAAGGTTTTATTCCAATGTATTGTTCTAAACAGCCATTGTTTCCGCAAGAACATTTTGGTCCATTAAAATGAATTACTGTGTGTCCTATTTCTGTTACATTGTTTTTTCCTGTGTAAATTTTTTTGTTTATTATTATTCCAGAGCCGATTCCTGTTCCTGCAGTTAATCCAATTACTATATTGAATTTTTTTGCTGTTCCGATTAATGCTTCTGCATAAGTCATTAAAACAGCGTCATTTTGTAATACAATTTTTTTCCTGAATTTTTTTTTTAATTCTTTTATCAATAGTGTGTTGTTCATAAACGGAATGTTTGCGCTTTGAATTATTTTTCCTTTTTTTTCGTCAACGTCTCCTGCAAACCCTATTCCGATTGCTTTGATTTCTTTTGAATCAAGTTTTTCTATTATTCTTTTAATGTTTTCAATCATTCTTTTTTTCCCGGCAGATGAACTGGTTTCAATTGAAATTTCTTTGAATATTTTTCCTTTTGAATCAATTATTCCTGCTTTTATTTCTGTTCCGCCTATGTCGATTCCTATTGCTTTCATATGTATTCATACCTTAATTTGTAGTTTTCTTTTAATTTCAGTTCTTTTTTAAGTTCATTGATTACAGGAACCGGATAAGGGTCGACTTTGTTTAGTAAAGCTAAATAATATGAAACAAAGTCTCCTAAGTAGATTACATAAAACAGTTTGCAGAACAATGCCTGTCCTTTTGTGGTGAATTCAATTATTTTGTTGTGTTTAGAGAAAACTTTTTTTGTAAAACTGATTCTTTTTTTCATTTGAGTGCTTTCATTGTTTGTTTTCAGGAAAACAAAAACTCCTTTTTTGTATTTCATGTTTATTTCGTTATGGTTTAATTCAGGGAGAACGTTTGCGTGGCAGAAATCTTTTGAGTTTTCATTTATTTGTGTCATCCATCTGAATGAACTGATGCCGATTGACTGGGTTGAATAAACAAAAATTTGTTTTTTGAATAATTTTTTTGCTGTGTCTTTTGCTTTGTTTTCAATGTCTTTTTTTTCTGTTTCTGCTAATTTAATAAATTCCTGTATTTGTTTTTCTTTTGATTTAATTAATCCAAGTTTTTCTAATGCAAAAATTAATGGAATAACTAAAAAAGCTGAGGCAGCTCTTGGGGGGTATCCTTCAGGTATTTTGATTAAGTAATTGCATTCGTCGCTGAATTTTTTTCCTGAACTAATACCTAAAATAAATGCTTTTTTTTCTTTTGCTTTTCTTGTTCCCTGTAATGTTTCTTCTGTTGCTCCTGAGTAACTCACTGCAATAAACAAAGTGTTTTTTGAAACAAATTCCGGAATATTATAATCTTTGTTTGTCTGTATTGGGATTTTTAGTTCGTTTTCAAACAGGCATTCAAGGATTTTTCCTGTTATTCCTGACCCGCCCATTCCATGCACAATAATGTTTTCAAATTTTCTTTTTTTTAATTTAATTTTTTTTCCTATTTCAATTCCCTGTTTTATTTGTTCTGGAAAGTTTTCAAGCAAGGCAAGGTATCGTTCTGAATCAATTTTTTTTATTTCGTTTTTTTTCATTTAATCCCCTTTATTGCAGTAAAATAATCTCCTTTACTTTTATATATTAATTCCTTTTTTCTTTAGTTCTTCTTTTAGGATTTTGCTTGAGTCTTTTCCTGAAACTTTTCCTTTTGCATGAATCATCACTTCCCCCATTAACACTGAAAAAATATTTCCTTGTTTTTTGTTTATCAGGCTTGAGTTTTTTTCAATTATTTCTTTGATTATATTTCTGATTTTTTCTTCTGAAAGCTGTTCTTCCTGTAGTTCTTCAATTATTTCGCTGACAGTTTTTGTTTTTTTTCCTGTCCATAAATTTAATGCATTTAATTGATTGTCTTTGACTAATTTTCCTTTTTTTACTGCAGTTAATATTTCAAAAATCATTTTTTCAGTTATGTTTTCTGTTTTAATGCCTTGCCTTTTCATAGTAGTCAACCCTTCAAGTAAAAGTATTGCTGTGTTGGTTGCATTAAATCCTTTTTCTGCGAGTTCTTCAAAGAATCCGGCAAAATTGCTTGATTTCATTTTTTCTGCTAATTGTTCTGAAATTTTGTATTTGTTAATATATTTTAGTTTTCTTTGTTCAAAAGTCAAAGGAAGGTTTTCTTTTAGTTCCTGCAGTTTGTTTTTGTTTATTATTTTTACAGGAATGTCTGTTTCAGGATACATTCTTGCTTCTCCTGCTAATGGTCTTGAATATTCTGTGTTGCCGTCAATTAATGCATTTCTTGTTTCTTCTGGAACTCCTTTTAGTGCCTGAACACATCTTTTGTTTACTGTAGTTAGTGCTTTTATTGCAGTGTTCTCTTCTGCTGAAACCAATACAAAAGCATCTTTTTCTTGGCATTGAAGTTTTTCCATTACTTTTCTTACTTCTTTTTCTGTAATTCCATATTTCGGCAGTTCATCTGAATGAAATATTCCTTTTAATCCAGTTCTTGTTTTTACATAATTAGCTAATTCTGTTCCAAATCTTCTTCCTTCTTGTAATTCTTTCCCAATTAATCCATTAAATTTTTGTAGTTTTATTCCAAAAACTTTTTTTTCTTTTAGCATTTTGCATTCAGTTGAATTAAATATTTCTGTTAATTCAATCGGGTTTTCTTTTAATTCATTTTCATTTAGTTCTCTTTTTTCTAATTCTTTTTTTAATTCGATTAATTTTGTCTGCCTTTTAATTTCGTTTTCAACAAATTTATCTATCATTTGAAGTTCTTGTACTCCTTTTATTTCAATTCTTGCCCCGTCTTTTATTGAAACATTAATGTCTTGTCTTATGCTTCCTAATCCTCTTTTTGTTTTTCCTGTTCTTCTGAATATTTCCCCTATTTTTAATGCAGTTTCTTTTGCTTCTTTTGGAGAAAAAATTTCCGGTTTTGTAGTCAATTCAATTAATGGAATTCCTAGTCTGTCAAGCGAGTAAATTATTTCTTTTTCTTTTTTTTCAATTGTTTTGGCTGAATCTTCTTCTAATGCAATTGTTTCTATTCTTATTTCTTTGTTTTTTAATTTAATTTTTCCGCCTAATGCAATCATTGCAGTTCTCTGAAAGCCTGTTGTGTTACTTCCGTCAATTACTGTTTTTCTCATTACATGAATTTCATCTAATACTTTTGCTTCTGCTATTAAAGCAACCTGAAGAGTTGTGTTTAATGCAGTTTTATTCATTTTTTTTGGCGGTTCTTCGTCTGCGTCAATTAAACAACAGCTTTCGTTAAAGAATTTGTAGGAATAAATTAGTTTTTTTTTATAGGCTTCTAATGCTGCTGGATCAAATTTTCCTAATTCTGATGCAACTGGTCTTAGTTTTCTTTTGAATTCAGTGTCTGCTGTTCCTTCTTTTATTATTGAAGGGCATCTGCAAAATAATTTTCCTGTATCTAATTGTTGGTGTACTTCTAATCCGACTTTTAATCCTATTTCGTTTAATTCGTTGTTCATTAAATAACCTTTATAGATAAAGGGAAAAGTTAATTTAAAAGTTTTAGTACATGCACAGCATTAAAAACACTAAAAGCTATTTATTTAGTGAATGCCTTTAACAAAATTTATTAGGAAAGCTTCAGGAAAGGTTGGGGATTCCCCGGGAACAATGCTTTTTGTAGGAAAGAACACAACAGAAAAAGTCAGAATTTCTTTGATTGATTACACTGAAAAAGATTTTGAGGAAAAAGAAATCAAGGACATTAAAGAAATTTTTCCTTTCAGGCAAAAACCTTCAGTTACTTGGATTAATGTAGATGGGCTTCATGAAACAAAAATAATTGAAGAAATAGGAAAACATTTTGAATCTCATCCATTGATTTTAGAGGATATTGTTGATACAAATCAGAGGCCTAAACTTGAGGATTTTGAATCTTATTTGTTTTTGGTTCTTAAAATGATTTCTTATGAAATCAAAGGTAATGGAATGAATATTGAACAAATCAGTTTGATTTTAGGGGATAATTTTGTTGTTTCTTTTCAGGAAACTTCAGGGGATTTATTTGATTCTGTCAGGGACAGAATAAGGGCTTCCAAGGGAAAAATAAGAAAAATGGGGACAGATTATCTTGCTTATGCTTTGATTGATGCAATAGTTGATGGTTATTTTTTGGTTTTGGAAAAAGTCGGGGAAGAAATTGAGGTTTTAGAAGAAAAAATAATGGTGAGTCCTGAGCCAGAAGAATTAAACACTATTTACAGGCTAAAACATAATCTTATTTTTTTGAGAAGGGCTGTTTGGCCTTTAAGAGAAGTAATTAATGCAATGCAGAGAGGTGAATCAAAATTAATCAAAAAAACTACTGCGGTGTTTTTAAGGGATGTTTATGATCATACAATTCAGGTGATTGATACAGTTGAAACATTCAGGGATATGGTTTCTGGTTTGCTTGAAGTTTATCTTTCAAGTATAAGTAACAAAATGAATGAAGTAATGAAAGTGCTGACAATTATTGCAACTATTTTTATTCCTTTGACTTTTATTGCAGGGGTTTATGGAATGAATTTCAAGTATATGCCTGAATTGGAAACGCCTTGGGCTTATCCTTTGCTTTGGGTTATAATGATTTCAGTTGGCTTTTCAATGTTTTTGTTTTTCAGAAGAAAGAAATGGCTGTAAAAAAATAATTTATTTTTTCATGTAAATTGTGTGTGTAGGGAAAGGTATTCCAATTTTGTTTTTGTTTAATCCGTTGTAAATTTCTTTTGTTAATGCTCTTTCTGTTGACCATACATCCCCATAATCATTGCACCAGAATTTTGCAGTGAAATTTAATGAATAGTCTCCCATTGAAAGAAATTCTACTACTGGTTGCTTATCTTCTTTTTTTGATACTTTAATATTTTTTTTCATTATGTCTGTAACAGTTTTTTCTACTTTGTCTGGATCGCTTCCATAAACTACTCCAAATTTTATTTCTCCTCTGCCGTATGAGTTTGGCTGGGCATAATTAACTATTTTTCCGTTTGCCATTTTTGAATTAGGAACAATAATTACTTCATTGGAAAAAGTCCTTATTCTAGTGCTTCTTAATCCTACTTCATCAACTAATCCTACTTCGCCTGATTCTAATCTGATTTTGTCTCCTATTTTAATGGATTTATCTAAAATTAATGATACTCCGCCGAATAA
>Ga0210057_1001685_pt1 | contig 32973 bp, 46 predicted proteins | sample CryGeyCG2114_010_2_FD_183968 | JGI IMG/M metagenome (GOLD analysis project Ga0210057, IMG submission 183968) | Groundwater microbial communities from aquifer - Crystal Geyser CG10_big_fil_rev_8/21/14_0.10 (SPAdes) (version 2) | ecosystem: Environmental > Aquatic > Deep subsurface > Groundwater ... | reverse complement strand
GATGGGAATGGGGCTCAAAAGCATTGCGTACCCAGCCATCTCGACCGGTGTCTACGGCTGCCCCATCGAGACGTGTGCCGAGATTGCACTGCGCTGGGCTCGACTCCATATCGCCTGGCCCCTGGACGTGACCTTCTATCTCTACCCTGCCGGCAACCTGCCCATCTGGCAGGAGGTCGCCAAGCGCCTGCACCTCGACGTCACGGTGGAGCTGGGCTAGATATGGGAAAGCGAACCCTCAAGAAGTTGGCACGTCGGTTGTTCCTCCTGGCCCGGCGAGAGGCCTGGCGGGGCGGCACCGTCAGTTATAATGGCGTTCTCCACTGGCCAAGAGGGCTTTTCCAGCCCGAATGGGAGTCCGGGTGTACCTGGACTCTCTCACCTGAGATAGAACTCGGTGGCAGCAAGCTTCGAGTCTGCGTCTCTTGGTATGGGAGTGCCTACGGGCCACCCCGTGTCCGCGTGTTCGTAGACAACGAACTCAAGCACCCAGGCGGATTCTATGACACCACCAACCCGTTCACCGACGGGTGGGCTCGCCGTCTGGCCAGGCAAGAGCGGGAGGATGGCGGCAAGAACGGTGCCGTGGACACCCGTGATCTCATGTTGCAGGAAGCTCGCAACAAACTGAAGGGTGTGAAGGACGTGAAGGACGTGAAGGACGTGACGACGCCTGAACCCGTCTACTGTTGTCTGTGCAAGGAAGCCATCAAGGAAGTCGAAAGGGATTTCCCATCCGCTGAGCAGGCAAAGCCACTGGACCGCCATGGATGAAATCATCCAACACATCCGAGCAGTGGTCCATGAGTTCCCTGGTGACTGGAAAGCGGAGGGTGTGGGCAACGCCCTCTACCTCCCGCAAGGGGTGCTCCGCGTAGGCCCACAAGGTGTCTCCCTGAGAAGGGTATACCTGTCCCTGGACGTCTACATCGTGAGTTCTGGGGAGATCGTTTTCCATCGCAGTCTGGACCGGGATGGCAACGCAACCCACTCCCGACTTTCGAGAGACCCTGGGCTGACCGGCGAAGAATGGCTACGTCAGAGCATTCGAGAGGCCTTGGATTTCCTGAACTCTGGGCCGACACCTAAGCCCCTGCCGTCGAATCCAACTGTCCATGACATCCTGTTCGGTGACTAGGGGGGCTCAACTCTGCCTCGTCACCCGTAGTATAGGTGGGACAAACCCACCAACAGGAGTAGACCGTGAACCCCGCCGTGCTGAACGATTCGATGTTCGCCGGCTATGAGCTGGTGCCCGTCGAGCATGACGGCCCGGATCGTAGCTGGCACCTCACCCACCCACCCAAGTCACCCGTCAGGGTCAGGGCCTCGATGACCCACCAAGGCCTGGCCTTCCTGATCGAACAGGACTCCTATCATGGACAGGTGACCCTACAGGAGTTCATCGGGGAGTTGGACCCCACCTACCTCGCGGACAAGTTCCTGCGATGGTTCCCTCGCAAAGCCCAGTTCTATCTGTCCAGAACCCGACTGCACAAGGGACTAGCCGCGTCCGACGGGGATGGCGAGGCGGCTGAAGAGATCCGGTTCATTGACCAGCAAACGGGTGAGACCATGGCCTCAGCTCATGTCTGGAGACAGCAGGGCTCGGAGTACAACTGGTCACCCCTGGCCGGCTACGATGAACTGGAACTGGCCACGGTCCTCTCTGTACACAACCAGTTCCGCAAGACGTTCAATGCCCAGTTCAGACTGACGGATGAAAGCATCGTCCCCAAGGTCTCATCGTGAGCATCGACGATCTCTTGTTCGGGGATGGGGACGCAGAAGTCGCCCTCCCCACCGCAGTGTCCCAACCTCTGCGGGTCGGGGACCAAGAGCATCATGTGCTGTTCCTTCAGAAAGTGCTGGAAGAGGTGTTCCCTAGTGGTTTTCCCCTGTACCAACTCACCTGTGAACCTCTGAGTATCAGTCGGAAGTTCGGGAACCACACTGTGGCGATCATCAGAAGATCCCGACCAGGGGGCGACCTCTGGATGGGTGAATGGCGTACCAACGTCACCATCTCGGCAGGACGCCCAAGAGCAGGGGGCGGGAATTGGCCTGGAGTAGGGGCTACCATCGAGAAAGCCACCCGTGTCCTTCCAGGTGAGCCATCCGTCATCGGTTGGCTGTCCTGGGTTCATCAACAGATCTGCAAGGAATCAGCCACCATCATCCGCACCGGACTACACCCCGACCGTTTTCTGGAAGACCCCACGGCCGTTTTCCGTGCCGCCTATGATCTCCATCAAATCAAGGGCACCTGGGAAGATGTGGCTGACAAGATCCTGACCGGTCCGCTCCTCTGGAAACACAGCAAGACCGGTATGGGGAGGATGTGCGACATCCTACGGACGACCAATTCAGCCACAAGCTCTGTGATCGGGACTCTTGGGGTACAGCTCAAGGATGGCTTCTGGCGTTACGGTGGCAAGCTCAAGATGCAGGATGTGAACGCCGCCTTCGCCCTGTCCCAGTACCAGGACTGGAAGTTCACCAAGAAGGAACCCGAGGACGCCATCAAGGACTTCGACGAGGCCTGTGACAAGGCCCACGAGTTGTACGCCCACAAGGTGTTCGACCTCTTGATGGAAAAGTCACCAAACCCAGGTTTCCGACAACTCACCTGAACCCGGACCGCGAGATGCCCCTTGAACCACGAAGCGTATGAGGAAGCCTTGGCCTACCTCATCGCCGACGCGAAACACCGGCACCAACTACTGCACGATGGAGTTGGGGCCGACCACTGTCGAATCTGCGAGTCCCGTAGGGTACGTTTGCAGATGCAGGCCAGCTATGATCAACTCCCACCCGAAGACCTCGCCCTTTTCCGCATTGGACTTCAAGTCGATGCCACTGCCCTCAAACGGAGATAGAAATGCTTGACAGAAACGACGACCGCACCATCACCGCCAACGTGGACGAGGTGCTCACCGCCCTTCGCGCCAATCTCGCCGAGCACAAGGAGATCGTAGCCGAGGCCCGTCTCGGCTACGTCGCGAAAGCCAAGAAGTTCATCCGTGAGGCTCAGGAGAAGCTCGAAGCGAGACTCGCAAAGCTCGACGCTGGTGATCCCATCCCGATGCCCAACCTCTCGTTCAACATCAGCCTGCCGGAGGACCACTCCAAGGAGTTCAACACCGTCATCAAGATGCTGGAGCTGCACAAGAACGCCTGGAAAGGGCAGTACGTGGGCGACAGTTGGCACGACATCAAGCCCGCCACCATCGAGCTGAAGGCCGCCGACGTCCAACGGTTCGTCCTCAACGACTGGACCTGGATGGACAACTTCCTCATCGCCAACAGCGTCTACTCGGGCAAGAGTCGGGCCATCGCCGCCGACAAGGGCCTGATGTGATTCTCGACCCCGACGTCTACAACAAGACCTCGGTGCAGAAGGGCCACGAGCGATCAGCCGCTCGTGGCCCTTGGAATCGCACCGTCCTCAAGAACGCACCAGGTGGCTATCGCATCTACACGGATTGCCCCTGTGACCCCTGGGACTCACCGGAGCGACCCGACGACCAGGGCTCTGTACGATGCCCTCACTGCAACACCAAGTTCAAGGTCACCGTCATCGACGCGGACGGAACAATCAGCGGGGTGCTCTACCGGGTCCTGAAGCTGGGATCCTGATGGACGAGCCATCCAAGGCCGAGGAGTTGCTCCGGGAGTTCATCGACCTGGTGTCTCGGTCGGCTCCTCTGACGTGGGTGGCCCACCAGAACATGGACGCGGCTCACGAATGGGAGAAGGAAGCCTCGACGCTTCTCGAACGGTTCTACAAGAAAGAGGACTGAACAGTGCTCAGATACCTCGTCATCCTCGCCCTATGGGCCTTTGCCGGGTGTACCAGCATCCCGCCGGATGCAGCCTGCAAACTGGTCCGGTTCAGGATCCACACGGGCGGAGGACAGTTGGAACCCATGTGCATCAAGGTGTGCGGCTGGGTCGATGGAACCGCCACCGTCTACGATGCCACCATCGTCTCGTGTGATGAGAAATAGGGCTCAACTCCGTCCCCTGCTCCGTAGTAGGGGACGGAGGTGCTCTACAATGATTCGCTTGACCCTGATTCTGTTGTTCCTGCTCGCCGCCTGCGATCAGAACAAGGGTGTGCCGGCTCCCGAGAACGACGGCACCGTGGACTGCCACGTCGTGATGTACACGCCGAGCGGACAGGCGGAGGCATCGGTCTGCACCATCGAGTGTAACTGGCAACAGGGGGATACCATGGGCTTCTCCAATGCCACCCCCGTGCCCTGTGACACTTGGTATGGTCGCAAGGTCCTTCGGGTGTCGCCATGAGCAAGTACGACATCCCCGAAGGTCCCGGCATCGGGATCGACAAGTGGGCCTTCGAGGTTCACCTGAGCCCCGTCACCGTCCAGTGGGACCACCTCGTGGACAAGATGGCCGGCAAGGGATCCTTCGCCAGGGAGGAAGATCCCCCCTGGAACCTCAACCCCACCTACCAGCGTGGTCCCGTCTGGAATCCCCACCAGCAGGAACTGTTCATCGGACACGTCCTCAGCGGTGGCATCGTCCAGCCCATCATCTGCCAGCGCTACGAGAACGCCCGTCACGCCCCTGCTACGCAGAAGGACTACTGGAACATCCCCGTCGAGGTCATCGACGGGCAGCAGCGCCTCCGAGCCATCCAGGCGTTCCTTAACGGGGAGATCTGGGCACGGGTGTTCCATGACGGGTGCTGGCGCGGCTACAGCTACGCTCAGACCTCCCATCCCGAGCGCCGTGGGATGACCTCCCAGGTCGCCTACATCGACCTCCCGCTGCGTAAGCGACTGGAGTTCTACCTCCGCCTGAACAGCGCGGGCACCCACCACACCCAAGAGGACCTCAACAAGGTCCGGGAGATGCTCTGATGAACTACCACGAGTTCAAGACGGAAGGACTGTTCGAGCCAGTCAAGGCTGGGGACAGCCCCGAGGTGGCTGCGATCCGTCGGATCGTCAGCAGCAACCAGACCATCAAGGATCTGCGAGAGATCTTCGACTGGAAGGTGACCTGGGGCCAGCTCGCGGACGTTCTGTACGGACGCTCGCAGGCGGGTGCTCTGGGGCGACGAGCCCTTGAGTTCACCAAGGACGCGAGACAGGCTCAGCAAAAGCGTGAGGAGGCTCAGCAAAAGCGTGAGGAGGCCCTCACAACCCGTCTCCAGAAGATCCGTGACGCCTACGACGCCGTCGCCGACTCCTACAAGGACGGGGTCACCATCCCTGGACAGATGAGCGACGAAGTTGCTCGCATCATCTACCGGAAGTGGCCCTTCGTCGCCGTGGAGCACACCCAGGTCTTCAGCGAGTGGAAGCGAGCCGACTACTGGAAGCTCCGACTGCAAGTGACCCGAGACGAGGCTGTGCTGCAAGAGATCAACGACTTCGTCCCGGCAACGGAGATCCTCGACTGGATCATCTCCGTCGGGGCTATGGCCCACAAGCTCGGTGAGGCTGAGAAGCGGGTGAAAGACCTCGAACAGCAACTCCAGTCCGCCCAGCCTATGCACCCCTACTGGCCGGTGTTCAACCGCCGCTTCTGAGGAGACCCAACTGATGAATCCCGTCCTGACGTTCCTTGTCACGTTCCTTGTCATCGTAGGCTTCCAGGTGGCCTGTGGCACCCGTGGTGCCGACATGCCCGCCCCCGATGACGTGTCCTGCAAGGTCATCAAGTTCTCATCCCCCGCTGGGGTTGAAGCCAGTGACCCCGTCTGTGGCGTGGAATGCGCTTGGAAGGATGGTGTCGGAGACATCTCCTATGGGTTCGCCTCGTCCCTCTCCGTGCCCTGTTCCTGGTACGGCCATCCCGTAGTGCGACGATGACAAGGCCACTCCCCCCATTTCACCTCGCCCTTCGAGGAACCACCTGATGATGACCAGTAAGCGAGCCTGGCGGTCCGTCCCCAACCTCGATCCCATGTGGGTCTATGAGGAGGTCACACCCATCGCGGTACGGACCCTCCTGACCCTCTGGTACGTCGGAGGGGACAAACCCTGGCGGGTACAGGTAGAAGGGGAAGGACCCAAGTCCAACCGAGACTATAACCATCTCTACAACGCCAAGCGCTACAGCGTGAAGCGGTTCGAGAAGGGGGAGTGAGCCATGTTCAAGACCATCCGTACACACAACCAACGCCGCCTCCTCCCCGGTGAAGACGGGGGACTAGGAGCAGCCATCAAGCTCCGACGTGAGCTGGATATGGGAGACATCCCTCGGGCTCAGATCGCCGAGGATATGGGTATCTGCGACGGCTACCTCCACCAGATCGAGACCGGCAAGATCCTCCCCAGCCTGACCACACTGGCCACCATCTGCGAAGTTCTGAACATCGACCTGTGGCAGCTCTTCTACGCCGCCTCCGAGATCGCCAAGGAAAACAGATGAAACTCTACGTCCTCGTGATGCGACAAGAGGGAGGATGCGACTACACCATCGGGTGCGGCATCAAGGTCGTCGAGATACACGCCAACACGGATGAGGAGGCCAAAGCCATAAGCCTTGAAATCCTCGACGACCACGGCCCCCTCGACGAGACGACGATCTACGAAGTCAAGGCCACGGTCCCCTTCGACCACGAAGCAGCCTGGAGAGTCCGTGAGGCTGCTTCGAGGCAGGAAACGCTACAGGCTGCCGAAGACGAAGAACGAGCCCTCTACGAACGCCTCAAGCTGAAGTTCGAGGGCTCAACTCCTGACCCCCAAGCGTAGTAGAGGTAGAGGCAGGACAAACAACCTAGCAGGAGACACCGATGAAGCTCTACATCCTCTTCGCCCAGCGCAAGTGCTCCTACCCCGGTGAGTACGCCCCAGAGGCCCTCCAGGTCGTCACCGAGTTCGACTATGGCGAGAACCCGGACTTCATCGAGGGCAAGCTCGAAGACGCCAAGGCTGACTCGGAGTTCATCTCCGCCAGCATCATCGAAGTCACCCTCGACGATGCCGCCTACAAGGCCATCTTCGACCGCCTCAACGGATGCACCTCGGTCGCTGCCACGGTCACGTGATGAATCAGACTCAGACCGTTCTGTTCTTCATTGCTTTTGTCGCGGCCATGATCTCGTTCATCAGCAGTGTGTTCGCCGATCTGGGGGACAGCAAAACCTGGAACGTGGTCGCAGCAGTGTGCAACACCATCACCCTCCTCTGCCTTGCATTCGTGTTCCGATTCGGACAGGTGACACCATGAGCTTCTACCTCGTTCGCGATGAAGGTGGCGGGTGTGACTACAGCATCCGCTGTGGTCTGGACCTCAAAAAGATCCACAAGCCAGATGGCACCGAACCCTCCTCCCTGGAGGAGGCTGAGCAGATCGTCGTCACCAGCGATGACTACCTCGGTCCGATGGAAGTGGGTGACCCCGAGGAGCCCGACTACTTCGAAACTGGCTACCTCTGCGCCAACTGGGGGGACAACGACCGACTCGCTTCGGCCCGGATTCTCGAAGTGGTGCAGGATCACGCCATCGAGATGCAGCTCTACATCAACGAGTCACAGGCTCGGGTGAGTGCTGCCCATGCCAAGCAAGCAAAAGCGGCCGAGCTGACCCTCCTGGCCCAACTCAAGGCCAAGTATGAGTGACCAAGACCAAGACCTGGTCTTCTACACCATCGGAGCCTCGCTCTGGTCTACCCCTCGTGAGTTCATCCACGAACTGGCGGAGGACACCCCGACCTTCGACACCAAGCTGGAAGCCGTCAGGGCTGCCCTAAAACGAACCGTCAAGGTCAAGAGCAAACTGCGCAACCAGGGACTGGGAACAGACCACTTCCTCGTCAAGATGATGAGCGATATGCTTAAAAGACTCCTCATCCTGAAGGAGTCCATCATGACTCCCGAGGAAACCATCACCGAGTTCAACAACCTGATGACCGCCCTCGAAGGACTCGATGACGACAAGGACCCTGACGCATGATCTACCAAGCCCTCATCATCCCACGTCAACTGGACGTCCTAAGAACACGCATTGAGCACTCCCAAGAGGCCCTGGAGAATGCCGCAGAACACCTGCGTAGCACCGGAACGACCACCCTGGTTTTCTCCAAAGGGTTCCTCGGTGAATCGGAGATGCGACGACTCGTGCATGTCTCCAACGTCCGTGTCACCGAACGAGGGGTAGAAGCCGACCTGGACATCGACCTGCCTGATCCAGGACTCCGCAAGGGATACTCGATGGGAACCGAGTAGGATGAACGACAACCCCTTCAAGATGCCCAAGGGCTCAGACCCCTGGTACGACGGTGTCGGCGGACGGTCCGATGCCGCTGACCTCGCCCTACGCCCGTTGCTCAAACGTGCCCTGTTCAAGGAAGGGGAGGTCACCAGATACATACACAAGGCCGGGGCAACCGACCCCTTCAAGATGATCCAGCAGATCGAAAGTCGGTTCCGTCGAGTCCTCGGCACGGGCTGGAGTGAGGTAGTCAAGGATTGTAGTGACCTGTTCTTCGTCGGTGAGCACACCGCCGTCAACTTCGTCACCTACCGCGATGGCATACACAACCTCAACTTCGTCACCAATGACCCCGACGATTTCACCTTCCTCCAGCTTCTGATCGATACCATCTCCGCCATACCGCAACCAGGGGCCGTCTACGCTATCACACGCCCCGCACCCGACCAGCCACTCGGTATCATCGCCGTCGGGAACCTGAACACACCCATCGAACGGGGCAACTACACCGATGAAGTGCTGGCGGGTTACGATCGGATTGTCGTTGACCTCCAGCGCAAATCACCCCGTGGACGTATCTCTCTGTTCGAGGGACCACCAGGCACCGGCAAGACCTATCTCCTGCAAGGATTGCTCTCAAGCGTCCCCAAAACGAGATTCGTCATCGTCCCCTCAACAATGGTTGGGGAGATCGGTGGACCCGAGATACTCAACATCCTGGCGCAACAGGTCCCCGACTGCGACCGCACTGTCCTTGTCGTCGAGGACGCAGACGATATGCTCGCCAAACGGGACGCCAGCAATATGAGCACCCTCGCGGCTGCACTAAACATCGGCGATGGACTGCTCGGTAAACTGTTCCAAATACACATCGTCGCCACCTGCAACACACCCATCACCGAGATCGACGAGGCCCTCACGCGTAAGGGACGGATGAATGAGCATGTCCACGTAGACTACCTCGATCTCGACAAGGCCACACAGGTCCTCAAGAGACTCCTCCCCAACCTCAACATCCATCCCCAACAGGCGATGACCATCGCCGACATCTACTCCCTTGCACGAGACCACGGCTGGGAAGAACCCATCGTTGTTTCAAACAACATCAGCAACAAGAGTGAGAGACCATCATCGCCCCCATCAAACAGATGGGTCACCTCGATGAGGGCGACTGAAGGCCCTGCGTAAGTAGGTATAGAAGACATCCTTGCCAAGGAGGACAACGATGCCCCTCCCCGATGAGTTCTGGCTGGATGAGAGACAACCACCTAAACAGACAAAAACCCAGGCCAAGGAGTTTAAGTTTATCCCACGTGAGTTGCTCAACGGGCCTCTGAAAATCATGCCACATCATGTCCAGGTCTTTACCTGGAAGGCTAAAAAACCCAGATCGAAAGTCGCCCCTGACACCCGAGATACTCCAGGCTGCTCACGACGCCTACAACCCCTCGGACATTATCGTAGCCTTTGACCTTGAAACCTACGAAGACCTATGACGATGTTCGACATCTGCCGGATCTCTCGTATGAACCTTCTCGCCCATGCCTTCATGGCCCGAGACACACTGCACGAAGTCCTCGGCATCAACACCGCCATCATCAAGGTCGGGGACCAAGGGAACCTCATCGTCCAAGCACCCCTGCGACCCACACACGGTCTACACCCAGTCCTCACCATCGAACTGCAAAGCAAGGGCTTCGATGGAAACCTCGCAGGACCCTGGTGCCGTACACGTATCGACCCCGGTAACTCGTTCGACGTTCGAGCCTTCCGACTCTCCCGCAATAACCTCATCGGATACCTCGGACTACAGAACGTCGCCCTGTTCCAGAGAGACCAACCAGGAACTATCCCTATTGACGACATCCAACCCTGGTTGGATGACCAGGTGCTGGAACAAGTACAAGACAATTTCATGTGGTTCGAAGACTACAGTGGACCCCTCTACCCTATCCCGACGACACCCAATGAGGATCTACTCCGACTCAGAGTGCTATCGAGTTTCGCTCACCAAGACTATTTCATTTTTCAATACGAGCCTTACCCCCCCCCACAAAGAGAACCCGGTTATCCGACTCAGGATGCTGCTCGAAAGGCAGCAATCAAGGATGCCGTTCGTCATCACCATTTCCCGGTTTATTTCCCTGTTGGGATGAACAGAATCCGGGTACTCCTCTGGAAATCACTCTGGGTCAAGGCTGGCTACGTCCACCAGTGCCTCCTCTCCAATGGTCAGTTCGTCGAACTCTCACAGACAGCCCTCGACGGTGAGGATGCGGATGATACGCATCTCATCACCGTAGGTTTCCGAGAACACAATGGAGCACAACACCAAGGGACTCAATCCTTCGACAGCAACGACCAGGCCCTTGCCAACCTTTTTGATCTCATCCGACCCATCCTGAACACCCACTAGCTACGCCCGTTAAACCTACCGGTTGGGGACCGTTGCCGGGTCCGGGCCGACTAAGGCCTCGACTCGGCTTAGGTGATCAGTTCTCCCCCTTGCCCCGAGAAACGGGACGTGGCAGAAATAGGCTCTGGCTCCGCACGGGCAGAAAACTGAACCCAGACGCAAAATGTCAAACCCTCCTCAGTTTTGCCTTGACAAACGGTGCCTTGACAAACCCCGATTTTTCGGGGAAACATCTTTTTGGGTCGTGACGGGAGAATCAGATGTTGCAGACAGTCGAGGCTGCCAAGCCAGGTCAGGTGCTCTACAGCCGCTACTCTGATGGAGCCCGACCGGTTCGTGTTGTCCCCAGTGGGTGGGAAGTCCTCTCGAAAAAGAATGGCAAGCCTATCATCCTCACTACAGCTCAGAGCCTGCTCACAGAGCTGACCGGACATCCCACTGGGCGGCACTGGTCCTTGGACCGATACTTCGCACTGGGTGCCCATGCTCCCAAGGAGCACCGGTACATCGGACAAGCGAACATCCTGGACCTGTTCCAGGTCACGCCAACCCGTCCCTCTGGCATCGTACTCCTGGAGCCCCTGGCTCCCACTCTCCTTGCCCTCCGCTCTACCTCCGCCGATCTCTCGGTCCCGGCTGAGAAACGTAGAGAATCAGAATCTCGGAGGTCGAGATTCTCTAAACACACCTCTGGTGTGGTGATTTCTGGTCCAGTCGGCATTGATCTCGTCCACCGGTCTGGTGAAGTGAGAAAGTTGCTGTTCTCAGGGTTCGGGAAACGAATCTTCGCTGCCGGCTACGACCCTGAGGACGTGCTGCAAGAGGTCTACCGTGGGCTCCTGGCACGTAACAAGGGCACCTGCCCCTGGGACCCTGCCAAGTCCTCCTTCGGCCACTACGTCCACATGGTCTGCGGATGCGTGCTCAGCAACTACCACCGCAAGCAGAACCGTGTACGGCAGTTCGAGCAGTGTGGGCTCCCCTCCTACCAGGACGGTGAGTACGCCTACCAGGATGCAGCCTCGAACACCACTGTACCTGCTAGGCCTACCCTGAACCATGAGGCCAGCCTCATGGCCGAGGCTCACGCGGACCTCGTGGACTTCATGCTGGACCTCCCCTATGGGGACAGTAACGAAGCACGCCTGGCCATCGACGTACTGCCCTTCGTAGCCAGTGGGGTCACTAGGGCGGAGACCGCTCAGCACCTCAACGTCAGCAGTGCGGCCGTGTCCCGTGCGGTCTCCTTCCTACGCCAGGCCGCAGCAGCCTGGCGTACTCACCTACATTCTCAGATTCTCTAGGGTGCCGCTGAGAGAATCCCAGTACCCCTAGAATGTCAGTTCGAGAATGTAGAATCAGATTCTCGATGCAGAGAATCTGATTCTATGGGGGGGGTGGGGTGGGGTGGGACACCGAAGTACCAGATTCTTGACACCTGTGAGAATGTGGTAGGGGGGGGGTCACCATCGGATCGTGCAGAACCGATTAAAAAACCGATCAAGGGTCCCTTCGAGGCCGTGATCTGCGAATTGAACCTGTATGCAAAATGGGGTCGATTTTTGGTAACGGTGCTCTAACCCGTTTCTAGGGCGCAGAATGTGGATTCTCGGCCCTAGAAACGGTTTCCAGGGCTTCCGATTCTCTACAAGGGTGTTCCAAGGGCCTAGAAACCGATCGGTAACGGTTTCTCATCGGTCCGAGAAACTGTGTTTGGGCTGTAGTGGCTGGCTGGAATTTTTTGAGCAAACGGATCAACGGTCTGGGCTGCCCCATGCTTCTTTGGCGAGGGCTTCGGCAGCGTACTGGGCCTCGGCCTTGGAGTCGTAGGGGAAGGCATCTGCGTGCTTTCCGTTACGCCCCCGTAGTCTTGCGGCCCATCCTGATGAGAGGTGTACGACTTGGATGGTGTTGCCTGGTTGCCAGGTAGCGGTCCCATCTTGTTGCCAGTCTGCTCCGAGCATGGGTCATGGCCTTGGGAAGGAGATGGAGCCTGCGTTGCGTATGGTCGCTGTGAGGAACCGTGGATCTCTCTCGTGAGGTGTGACGGAGATGCTGAGTTTGGGCAGGTAGCGGATGAGAGCAGGTGTGGTGATGTCGTCCCATTCGGGGATGACGAGAACGACGGCGATAGCGGAGGAGTGGTCTTTGACCATGTGGTCGAGGACGGGGAGTTCTTCGGCGATGGCGAGTCGGAGTTTGTCGTCGAGTTCGGGTCCGAGTTTGATGGCTACGAGTGGTTTGGCTGCTCCTCCCCCCAGGAGATGAATCCGTCCGAAGGCGGCTTGGATGCCATCAGCGAAGGATGCCCCTGCGGCTTGCATGAGAGCGTTGGTGCAGTCTACAGGACCTCTGAGTACAGAGACCTTACGGAGTGGCCATCCTGGGGCCTGAGAGGTTGCCAGGAGGTCATCGAGGTGTTGTGCCCCGGTGGTTGTAGCAGGCTGGTTCGGCTCCGGCTTAGTCCCCTCGTATAGTGCTGGGTCCTGCTTTGCGGGTGCCACCACCTGAACGGGTGTGATGTTCTCATTCCAGGTCGAAGGTGCGAGTCTGGCGTCTTGGGTTTGCTGAACCAGTCGTTGTCGGTACTCCTCCATGTTGAACTTAGATTTCGGCCCATGTGTAGGAGCGGCAGAGGGGAGTTGTCTCCCTTGGTCGTCGTAGTTGGCTTGGTAGAGTCGGATGGGTGTACCGATCTGTTTCCCAGTGATGGTGGAGAACAGGGCACGGGCTTTGGATCCGTCGCGGAGGGTGATCTCACGCATCTCGGTATCGGGAGGGGTGAGGTGCTTTTCGAGTTCGTGGAGGAACTCATCCACGATTTTCTGGTCTTGAGCCTTGAGTTTGGGACCTTGGTTGAAGGCAATCTGTCGAGGTTGGTCTTCCTCGAAGATGGGGAATTTCGAAGCCCCACGACCAGCGTCGGGGTAGAGTTCATTGAAGAGTGGGATGGACGTGGCTGCATCCCCTTCCCAGTCATGGACGAGTTTGGGATCCCAGTTCAGGCCTTTAGCCCTGACCTCCCCCATACGTCCGACGGCCCATCCTTCGCCACCGGCTGATATGCGGACAGCGGGTGCGGGTTTGTCGAGTTGGATGACACCGTTGGCGTCGAGTTTCTTGAGCAGGTTATCGCAGGGGATCATGAGTCGGTGTTCGACTCCGTTGATCTCGATGCGGTTGGATCCTGGCAAGAGTCGGATGTGATCCGAGGGTTCGACTCTCATCCCGGAGTGGTCGAAGTCGTGCCCTCCGGTGGGGAAGTAGACCATCCGGGGTACTTTGACGGTGGTCCAGGTGTCTTCTTCGCTCACGGGTGCGCTCCTTCCTGCTGTCGGAGGAGATATTACCCGAGTGAGTGGATGGCGCTTCGGAGTTGTCCGAGTCGGTTCGTGCGGCCTTCTGTCTTGTGCTGTCCGGGTAGGTGTTGTTGTGGATCTCGTCGTAGTAGTGCCGGATGCCTTCGAGCGCCTCCGTCAGGTCATCATCTTCGAGTGCGGCGAGGGCGATGCGTTCGAGTGCATCGGCATCTTGAATGGAGACGGTCATGGTGCGAAGTCCAGTTTCAGGAAGAACTCATTGTGGGAGCGAATACCGAGTGGTTGGTAGGTATCCCAGACGTTGATGGACAGGATCTCTTGTTCCCCGGTGTCATTGAGGGTTGACGAGATGTCATGGTGAATCCAGTCGGTGGGGACCTTCTCGTGAGTTCCGACGAAGAGGACGAGGAAGTTGTTGGGTGTGGAGACGACATCTCTCAGGTAGATCTTGTCGGGGTCGAGGATGATGCCTAGTTCTTCACGGGCTTCTCTGACGGCAGCTTCACGCCAGTCCTCGGCGTGATCGATGTAGCCTCCGGGGAAGGCCCATTGTCCTTTGGAGGGTTCGATACCTCGTTGAATGACGAGGTATCCTTGGCCGTTATGGAGGACGAGAGCGATGACGGGTTTGGGCGAGCAGTAGTTGAACCGGCGGCAGCCGATGCAGACTTTCGGCCAGGGGTCCTGTTCAGGAAGGGTGTGTCCGCAGTGGATGCAGTGGGTCATGACAGCATCTCGTCGAGGATGGCGTCCAGGTGTTCGGCCCTCCTGGCGATTTCGTCTTCCGAGGGAAGCTCAGGAGGTGGGAACTCCCGTACCAGTGCTTCGAGTGTCTCCTGGTTCGCAGTCGTGCAGGTGTCGTTTTCCTCGACGAGGAACCAATCCTCCCGGAACTTGATGACCTGGAGTGGGATCCACAATTCCCAGCACAGTTCTTGGTAGACCCGTACCTCAGTGGGCTGATCCCCGTAGGGTTCGTGGTGCTGCTCGATGTGTTGGCCTGCGGGGTAGAAGTCCTCCCACCCAATGGTCTCAGACACTCGCTGGAACTTGGCTCGCAGAGCCTCCAGCTCTTGAGTCTTGGCTCGGATGTTCATCGAGATGATGGTGAGTGGGACGCCCCCAGATGGCCATTTGAGCACCAGTTTCTTGAGCCATCTGGGAGCGTTTGGGTGATCTTGCTTGGCCCTGAGGAGCGTGGTCAGGTGGTCTTTCAGGGGCAACAAGTTGTCCCCTTGGACACGGATGTCGTGTTCTCCCAGGGGCCACGCATCATGGAGCCTGGCCAGTAGAGTCATGGACAGGGTTTCGAGCACGATGGTGAGGGGGACCCTGCCCATCCCCAGCCACGCCATGAACCCACCTGGCCCGTGACCCCCATCCGTCTCAATGCCTGGGTCGGCATCCACGTCCACGTCGGTGTCCACACCACCGATGCCACCAAAGATGTCGGAGAGTCCCCCGAGCAACAGATCTAGGATGATGAAAAGCAACCCGAAGGCGAGAACGAACAGGAAGGGCCAGTTGTACCAGCCGGAGAGCCATTCCACGGAGACACCCCTTTTTGTGAGACCTAGCGCTTGAGGAAAGAGGCGGCAGCGGACCATCCGCTACCGAGAATCCTGAACATCGAGGGCTCCTTGAGGGAGATCCACGGAGTGGGTCTGGTCGAGGCATAGTGGACGTAGGGGTCCTCGGGATCGAGTGGGATGAGTCCCTTGGGATCCCGCTCCCGCATGAGCCTGTCACACCATTCCACGAGCTTCTTCCTGGCCATCTGTTCGATGAAGCTCTGCTGAGTCTTGGTGAGTTCCTCGAACTTGGTCATGATTCATCATCCTCTGAGTCTTGGCGTAGGAACAGCGCGGCGATGATGCCTTGGTATTCGGCCCACCTCTTGCTAGACCGGGTCTTGATGTAGGTCTGCCAGGCAACACGGCTGTGCCCCACCAGGTTGCGTACTCGATGGGCTTCGGTGATGGCGATCTTCAAGTCCTTGACCGAGAACACGTCGGCCAATGAGATGTCGAATCGCCAGCCAGATGGGGTGGCGGGTTGTGTCTCCGTGGCGGGGGTCGCGGGCTTCCAGTAGAACCCACAGATGTACTGCTGAGTCTCCGGGCAGCTTGCTTCCACGCGGAGGGTGGTCTTCTCGACCAGGAACCCTTTGGCCGTCAGAGCATTCGCGATGAGTTTGGCATCGCCCCTTTGGAGGCGACGACGTCCGGGTGGGTCATTACTCATGGTCGATGATGAGGTTGTCGTAGGCTGCGATGATGTTGTCCCAGCGCTCGTCTGTGAACGGTGGGAAGTAGGCGGCTCGGAAATCGGCCGCCTCCTTGATGTACATCGACAGGAGTCGGGGGTGGGACTCCACGCAGTTACGGAGGTTGGCGATGCGGTCGGCCCACTTCACCGCTAGTCCAATCTCGATGAAGGGAGCCCCATCCCTGATGTCATCACGGACTCTCCGATAGGTTGCGGCCTTGCGGGTCTTGCGGTTGGCCCCCACGCAATCGGTGACGAACAGGAGGGCTCCAACGAGGTCCAGGCCCAGGCCCAGATCCACGAGGTCTTGAGCCGTGACCTTGGTATCTTCGAGGAGGTCATGGAAGTAGGCGACGATGCTGTAGCTGTCCTTCTCGAACCTGAACTCGTGCAGGACGCCCACCACATAGTTGAGGTGGTTCACATAGGGACCATCCCCATATTTCTGGCCAAGGGCCGCGTGGGCACCTGCTGCGAACATCTTGGCGTTGAGGGTTGTGAGCATCTAGGGAATCTCAGGTGTTGGGTTGTGGATGGTAGGGACCTTCAAGCAGGTCCCCTGACGGGTCCATCCAACCGGTGATATTGCTGACCCGTGTGAAACTGGCGACTTGGGGGGACACTGGCCGGCACGGTATCACGCCGTTTTAGGAATCACCCCCCCTCGTGGCAGGTCTCAGGCGTAGCCCCGCTGCTTGACGATGGCCGTGACCAGGGTCTCCTTGCCACCGGGGAGCTTGGAGGCTCCGATGAGAAGGCAGTTGTGCCGGGCGTACTTGCGCAGTGCATCGAGCCCCTGCTCCAGAAGCTCGAAGGAATCCAGGTCGTTGAGTTCATCCCACGCGGTGCCCGTCAGGGGGAGGGTGACGGCCTGGGAGTCGTCACCCTCGGCCTTGGGAGCGGTCTCCCCGGGATACAACCGGGAGCCGTCCGTGTGCGTGCGGACGGTGGCCACCAGGGGCTCGTTGGGGTCCACCTTGGGCTCGGGCAGCACCACGTCCGGGTTCTGCACGGTGCTGCTGAGCAGAGCACCGTTGTCCACGCCCACGACTTCGTAGGCGCAGATGCGGACCTTCTGCTGGGAGCAGTCGTTGGGGACGCAGACGATGTCGGCCGGGTCCACCATGCAGATCACGACCTTGGTCCCGAAGCGAGCAGCGTACTCCCGTGACCCGACGTGGAACCCGAAGTGGCAGGGCTTGCTCGGGTCATCGGAGACCCGGTTGCGCTTCATGCTGAGCTTCTGACCGGGGCTGTTGTCGAACTTCCCCGAGTGGAGGTCACGGAAGTCGTCGTTCACGCCCTTGTAGAACAGGATGAACCCGTCGTCCGTGAAAGGGATGCCGGGGTGGCGTCCGAGGAACTCGAACGCCTGAAGTCGCGAGCGGTAGCTGGGGTTCTGCTCCAGCCGCTCCCATCCCCGCATCAGCGGAGCGGGGCTCTCATTCCGGCTCACCATCTTGAGGATGCGGTTGCTGAAGGAGTCCGGGAGGATGTCACCCTGGTAGAGGATCTTGTTTCCGTCCACGGTGAACTCACCGGTGGCCCATTCCACGATGGCCTGCTCGACGGTCAGGTGCTTGGGCACCTGATCCCAGTCTTGCACCAGGAGGGCGGCTCGCAGGGGATGGTAGTTGGGCTGGGACGAGTCCACGTTGTGGGGCTTGCCAGCCACGACGACCATCACGGTGTCGTTGGTGAGCTGATACTTGAATGGCTGCATGATGTTCTCCTAGCTATGCTTGGGGCTACTACGCTTGAGTGTCGGGAGTTGAGCCCCCGTCGATGAGAAGGATGTAGTTGATGAGGGTTTCGGTGTGGGTCTGGAAGACGTGCATGTCGTTGTCGTCCGTGACGGACAACGACAACATGGGGTATGTCGCCAGCATCCGGTCGAGAGCACACTGCGGTGCGTTTCTCTTGTTGCGGCTGGGGAACATGACCACCAGAGCATCAAGGAGGGTCACATAGCTCCGCTTGAACTTCTCGGCGGCCTTGGCCCCCTCTTGGTAGCGCTTGAAGTACCGCACCACGGAGTGCTTCTCCCCGAGCGCCTGAGCCAGTTGTTCGGTGAACTTGGGCAGGTTGCGCTGGAAATTCTTCTCATCCCGGCGCGTGTAGATGTAGTACATGGCGTTGAACAGACGGAACCAGTTGAGGTCCCGGATCTCCTGCTGACGCTCGGGAGTCATCAGGACCTTGAAAAAGGTCTCTCGCCACGTCAGGTATGGGGTTCCGTTCTCGATGTCGGCGTCCGCAATGGGTCGGGCGACGGTGTTTTTGTACCCGTAGATGGTGGGGAAAGTCAGGCCAAAGGCCTTGGCCAGCGCCTGGTCGTTCTGCACTATCCTGTAGAACTCCGTACTGTCCCGGAACTGGAACCCATGAATGATGAAGTAGCAGTGCTCCTCCTGCGGAGGAGTGGTCTTTTCCCAGTTGCTCGACAGGATTCCTGTGGAGTGGGTCCCCACCATCTGGAAGGTGTGTTGCTTGTGTTTGGCGTTGAAGTAGTGGACCTTGGGCGTTTTGACCTTGGCCCCCTTCTGGGGCGGCGATGAAGAGAGCCAGGTGCGTTCGGTCAGGTTCCCGATGGGAATCCCGTCGAGCCTGACGGCCAACAGCATGGCGTCCAGCTCCTCTCGAACCTGTTCCAGGGTGCAGTCCACCCTGGAGATGACAACGACGTCGTTGTCCTCCAGTGACCAGTTCCTCATATCCCGCTCATCAGCGGGGTCCTTGATGAGGATGTGGGTGGCACTGTCCACGGGGACAGTGCTGGTCGTGTTTTTGTACTGATTGAGCAGGCTGAAGGTCTTGGGTGCAGACCCTTCCTTTTCACGATCCCACAGGTTGATGGCCTTCTGAGTCCACCCGTCGAACCGCTTGGGCAGGCGGAAACCCAGGCCATGGGCCATGAACTTGGCCTTTTTCCGAAGTGTCCAGCCGGAACCTTTCTCGTCCCTCAGCGTGCTGAGGGCATCGTCGATGTACTCCTGCACCAGGTCCTTGAACCGACGGAGGAGGGCTGTTTTGGTGACCTTCGTGTACTGGAGTTCCTCCCGGTTGGCAGCGAACTCCACCTCCCCGATGGGAAGGTAGATGGCACCACTGATTCTCTGGAGAGGTTCCCAGAGGCCCTCGGCCTGGAGTCCATCTTGGATCTGTTCCAGGTTGATGCGGTAGGGGACACAGCCCATCACCCCAACCCACGAGGCCGTCTGGTCCTTGCCGGTGACCTCGATGTATCCGTTGGAGGTCCCCTCAGGAACGGGCTTCAGTGCGATGTTGATCGTGGGTTGGGGGCGCATGTAGGGGAACAGGGCATGGGCTTCCCGCTCGAACTCCCAGATCATGCTCTGGGGCACAGGCACCTGAATCTCGATACCGGTCTCGTCCCCGCAGGGCTCCTCGTGCATCAGGAGGAGTTTGCCCTTGTTGTCCTCCCCGATGGCCGACGAGTAGACGGCCTTGGTTCCACCGTGCCAGCTCGTGACCGTGAACGTGTCACCGATGCAGAAGCCGGCCTTGGACCCGATGCCCAAGGCACCGACGGCTTTGTTGGCACGCTCGTTGGCCAGCGTGCATTCGGGGCAGAAGGCCTCCGGGTTCAGGGTGTCCTCTCGGAGATCCGCGCAATCCAAACAGCCGACCTTGGCTCCTCGCTTGGTGGACATGCCGAACTTGGCGAAGATCCGAATCCCTTGCCGACTCAGGCCAGGACCATAGTCCCGACAGATGAACACCGGCTTGGTGTAGGTGGGGATGTGGAGATTGATCGGGGTCGTGCCCTTGTCCACTTCCTGATGAGCGTCCCAGGCGTTCGCGCTGTATTCACGGAGTACAGCCCGACCCTTGGCCGTGTACAGTCCGGTCCGAAGGACCCACATGATGTGGGCGAGGTCATCCATCGAGATGGTGTAGTCCACCTCGAAATCGAGGCTGCCCTCGGTCGTGACGTGTCTCTGTTCGTTCGCCAATTCCATACAGGAGTGCTCCTTCGGGGTGCTGCGTAGCCCTACTACGCTCTCCCACGATAAGTTGAGCCTAGAAGATCATCTAATTACTAACCCCCTGTAATCATAAGGCCATTTTCAGAAACTCATTTCTGGCCTGTGTAACAGTTTGAAATCATTAGGGGTGGTGCAGAAAAGTTCAAGGCAGGGCTCAACTTGATGAGGCCCTCCGTAGTAGGAGCAGAACAAGGAGATACGACGATGACGTTCAACGACCAGGTGAAGGCTCTCAACGAGATGCTGGAGAATGCTGAGCCCAAGCGGCTCCAGCGGGCGGTGACCCGCCAGGTTGCTGAGGTCATCGTCCTTTGCGAGGGCACGGTCATCACGGGCACCAGCGGGACCTTCCACCCCACCATCACTGTGATGGATAGCTACCGAGCCTTCCGGTGCGACTGCCCGGACAAGGCCAAGCGGGGCCACACCATCGGCCCGTGCAAGCACGTCCTCGCCCTGGCCTACGAGGCCACCCTCAACGCAGCGATGGGTCGTTTCGACCGGAAGGCAGCCTGATCATGAGCGTCACCTTTACCTGCCCCGATGCCCCTCGCAAACAGGTCCCCTGCCAGTTCTGTGACGAGCCCTGGGCCGACTACCTCGAGGGGAACGGCAAGGGTGGCAAGTGTGATGCCCACTGCACGGGGTTCGAGGACCTCAGCACGGCACCTGGGGTCAACTTCGCCAACGTGAACGCGATTGGCATCCTGCGTCTCCTTGGCTGGTCCGACCCCGACGCCTACCTGGGTGGCTCCTGCACGGGAGCACAGATGCGGCAACGCATCCTGAAGGCTCGGCACTCGAACCGGGATGCTCTGGTCGAGGCTCCCTATGAGCTGGAGCCCGGCCACGCGGGGGTGACGGTCACCCGTGACGATGATGGGATGCCTTCCATCCAGCGGATGGGTCCACGGGTCATCAGTGGGGGCAACACCGACGAGCAGACACTGCGTCGGCTCGACGACCTGGAACGCCTGGCCTGCTGGGCTCAAGACAGGTTCCTGAACATTTCGTGGGCTTGAGGGGCTCAATCTTGAACCCCAGAGCGTGGTTGAGACAACCAGGGGCTAGGTGTCCCATTACAGGAGCATTCCAGTGAGTGTAACGAGTACAAGAAGCTCATGATGCCTCGGATCTATGGCTCGGATACCGGTGATTTCACCTGGTCCTGCCATTGTGGGCACCCAAAGCGACATCGGGTAGGGTGAGTCCAAACCCACGCTGCAATGAGTAGACGAGCCATGACAAGCAACGAGGCCTCCTGATGATCGAGCACGTCTGGCTCATCGCTGACGCAACCACTGGGGATGTTTCCTACGTCCACCATGGCCACGAACACGACGAGGCCCACTGGAAGACGGTGGGTCCTTTCGCTTACACCACGAAGGCAGCAGCTCAGGCTGCTGCCTTGAATCCCAGATTCTTGCCCCACGGAATCCGAGGAACTTTCAAGGCGATGGAAGTGGAGGCCTCTGGCTTCGTGCAGGCCATCTACAATGGGTTCCCTCCGATCAACACGGATGTGTTCCTCCTCGATGACCGCATCTTTCCTCTGACCAGTGGTGGGGCCGAGTGGGTGGACGATGCCATCGGCACACCTCTGTGGGTGCCGATGTTCGATGAGGATGGTGGGCTGAGCTGGCTTGACCGAGTGCTGGAGCAGGTAGCCGGCCACCTCGACATGAAGATGGAGACGGTGCAGGCCATTGGAAACCTGAATGCGGCTGCCGAGGATGAGGATGCTGCCGTCGAGCAGACGGCGTTGCTCATCCAGCAGCACGTCCGTGTGGCCATCACCCCGGAGCCTGGCACGGTCGTGATTGCGGAAGATGAGCAGCACCACATCCTTCCCCCGTCGGCTGTCTTCTGGCTCCGCACCACGGGGATGGTGATGTTCGGTCTTCCTGAGTTGGAGATCCGCAACGTACCAGGTTGGTGGGTCACCGCAGCCGGGGCCGAGCTGAATGGGTGGGCTGGCTACGCTCTGGACCGAGGCATCGCTTCGGGTGATGAACTGGACGGTGGTGGTCCGATCCCACTGAAGTTGCTGGCCAGTGAGTCACCGGATCCCTTCTGGGCCGAGAAGGGCATCGAGTGCTTGCGGCTGGAGGTGGGCGTGATCGTGCTCGCGGCTGGCCATCAGAGACACAATCCTGATGGTCCGAAGATGGTGCACTGATGGGATGGGCTGACCGAGCGATCGAAGAGCTGCGGGCAGGACAGACGACCGTGATCCGTCCGCACGGCCGCTCGATGGAACCTCTGGTTTCATCCGGGGCTGAGGTATTCTTGGAGCCGGTCCAGATCGAAGACCTAGAGGTCCGGGACATCGTTCTCTGTCGGGTGGCCGGCAACGTGTACCTGCATCTCGTCAAGGCACTGGACCAGAACCGAGTCCTGATCGGGAACAACCAGGGCCGGATCAACGGCTGGGCACACGCGGTCTACGGGCGTGCCTACGAAATCCGAAACGGCTAGGGCTCAACTCTAACCCCCTGTCCGTTAGGGATGTGAGAGAAAATCAGTCACCTGGAAAAACTAGGTTGACAGTTCACAGGAACGGTGAGTACCTTCACCGAGTCGAGGCGGCCACACAATGTCAACCAGCCCTGGGGTTGGCAACCAACGGAGCAGAGAGTTCGATGATCACCACGTTCACCAAAACCAGCATCAGGCGCGACCTTCCAGGTTGTGCAGATCGCTGCGCCGTGGTGGGCGGACAAGTCTTCGGTATGAAGCCCGCCATCCATCACGCGATCAACCCGCGTGATGGGGGCTGTGCCTTGTAGAACTCGTCTACCAGACGACTACAGAAGGCCCAGCCCCCAAAAGGAGCTGGGCCTTCGTCGTTTCTAGGCCTTCGGTCTCAGACCCCAGGCCACAGCCAAGTCCCCTACGAGGGGAGCCAGCCCCGGCTGGAATGCTTTGAAAACCGAACAGAATACCGTCAGTGGCGAGCCCCACCAAGGCTCGCCGGGCGGGGGCAGGTCTAACGACCTCCTTTCCGCCCTTATGGTGAACGTAGCTCAATCGGTAGAGCGCTGGTTTGTGGTGCCGGTCGTTGAGGGTTCGAGTCCCTTCGTTCATCCTTCACGGGTACGTAGCCGATGACGTACAGCGGTCTCAGATACTCCAAGGCGCCGGGCCACCTGAGAACGTGAAGTCCTCAGGATCTCCGCCAACAAGTCTTCGTGAGAAGGCCAGGGAGCCTTCTCACGAGAACGTCGGAAGCAAGGGAGGCACCGAGCCCCCTTTGTAGGAATAGAATCCCCGCACTCTCGGCATCGGGGGGTTGGATTGGGATCAGGGGGAAGCATCTTTGCGGCTCGGAGGAAAGTTTCCCCTTCAGAGGGTGAAGGGGACTTCAGCTCAGGAGCATAGAGCATCCCGGCGTGAACTTCTCGATGGCAGTTGCTACAGAGGGCCACGCACTTGTCGAGTTCCTCACGAACCTTCGCCCAGGCCGTGGTGTTGCCATTGCCCACCCCAAAATCCTTCTGTGAAGGCACCAGATGGTGAAAGTCGATGGCCGTGATGCAGCGGCTATAGCCACAGGCTGCACACTTGCCCCCCTTGTAGATGAAGGCCATTTCCTTGACCTTACGTCGCCTGGCATCCACATAGTCCTTGTTTCGGCACGGGGCCGAGCAATGGGCTCGATCTTCCTCAACCTGATTGGAACAGTGTTTCCAGTTGCAACTCTTCACTCGGTCCCTCGCTGGTATAGCATCCTCTGCTAACAGCGGGGTTATAAGTTCGATATTGCGAAGTAGCTCAGTTGGTAGAGCAATCGGCTGTTGAAATTAGGCAGCCCTGTCGGGAAACCGGCAGGTGAAAAGTGGGTGAATTCGGGGAACCCCTAACCCTGTGACAACAGGATGGGCAATCCCGAGCCAAGCCAACCGAACAGCATCAGAGTAGGTTGGAAGGTGTAGAGACTAGAGGGTGAGGAGCTAAACCAATAACCCCTCCTTGAGCGCCCACCGCCTCAGCACGTCATGGTGGAGGTGATGATATAGTCCACGTCCGGCAGGAATGTCGGGTTACGTGTAACCGATCGGTCGCAGGTTCGATCCCTGTCTTCGCAGCTTTTCAGAAAGGGGGGCTCAACTCTGACCCCCCGAGCGTAGTAGACTTGGAGCTGGTGACGGACCGCTCTCCTCGAACAAGCCGTGTTGCCCTCATCTTGGGGAACCCCGCCTAGTAGGGTGCATCCGGTTATCACCAGTTCCAACAAGCATCGAAAGCACCCCCCTCTGCGTGGCGTCGGTCGATAGCCTCCCAAATCTGCCAGGGAGGGTAACGGGGGGAGCGGGAGTCAAAAGTCGTGATACTCCCAACCTTTCAAACGGGGACTTAGCTCAGTTGGTAGAGCGCGGGCTTTGCAAGCCTGAGGTCAGGGGTTCGAACCCCCTAGTCTCCACTAGGATCGTTTCACAACCGGAGCCAACGATGATCTTGATTCTGTACCTGACAAATGTTCCGACACACCGAGAAAGTGGGTCGGGTCAGTAGGGTGCCTCCCCCGAGCGGGGACCCGGTAACAGTGAAAGGCACCTTCTCTTCAACGGGGCGTAGCGCAGTCCGGTAGCGCGCCGGCTTTGGGAGCCGGATGTCGCAGGTTCGAATCCTGCCGCCCCGACACACGGGAGATTAGTTCAGCGGTAGAACGCCTGCCCTACAAGCAGGATGTCGGCGGTTCAATCCCGTCATCTCCTACCACAACGGAATGTAGCGCAGCCTGGTAGCGCACCTGTCTGGGGGACAGGGGGTCGCAGGTTCAAATCCTGTCATTCCGACTATGGGGTGGAAGCTCAATTGGTTGAGCACCGGACTCTTAATCCGTAGGCTGTGGGTTCGAACCCCACCCACCTCACCACGGACCGCTGGCGCAATTGGTAGCGCAATAGACTCTTAATCTGGAGGTTCCCGGTTCGAGCCCGGGGCGGTCCACCTTCTCAACGGGATGTAGCACAGCTTGGTAGTGCGCGTGCTTCGGGAGCACGAGGTCGCAGGTTCAATTCCTGTCATCCCGACCATAGGTGTCCAAGGTGAGACCCCATTGCCCGGTCGTCTCACCACCTACCGCCAGCCCCAAGGGAGGCACAGTGCGGGACAGGGTCCGGGCTTCTTGAGGCTGTAGCTTAGTTGGTCAAAGCACCTGCCTGTCGAGCAGGAGACCGAGGGTTCGAACCCCTCCAGCCCCGCCTCTAGTTCCAATGGGGTCGTAGCTTAGTTGGCCAAAGCGCTTGCCTGTTTCAGCTCCTTGGTAGCCTGGTGTTCCCGGATGCCACCACGGATGGGTTCCCGACCCTCAAAGGACGCTTGCGAAGCACAGCCCCCATCCTCTCTCCCTAACCAGGGGTCTTAGCTCAATTGGTAGAGCGTCGCCTCGGCATGGCGAAGGTCACGGGTTCGAGTCCCGTAGACTCCATTTCCTGAAGGAACGCAGATGAATGTCAACGGTTTCGAGGTCAGGGGCAAGTCGGTCAGTGGATACACCACTGCTGTCACCCTGCCCGAGTACGATCTCTGCTTCGACTGTGGCGTGGCCCAGTTCGACGCGGTCAAGTGCACGAACGTCGCGGTGACCCACGGTCACCTGGATCACTTCGGTGGGGTTGTCCGGCACGCCTACGTTCGTGGGATGACTGGGGCGGCTCCGAGCCGGTTCTTCGTCCCCGAGTGGTTGGTCAAGCCAACCCATGCACAGATGCAGTTCTGGGCTGATGTGCAGGAGGCTCGCAAGGCTCCCTACGATGTGAAGCCGGTGAAGACCGGTGGGCGAGTCCTGATGGCGGGCAGCCAGAACCCCCGGTTCCTCCAGTCCTTCAAGACGGATCACCGGGTCGCCAGCCAGGGTTACGTCCTGGTCGAGGAGCGCAAGCGCCTCAAGCCGGAGTTCGTCGGGGTGGAAGGTCGGGAGCTGGGTCGTCTTCGTCGTGAAGGTGTCGTGTTCGAGGAGGTTGTTGAGGTTCCGCTGGTCGGGTTCACGGGAGATACCCGTGCTCGTCTCTTCGAGACCTTCAAGCCGGTCGCCAAGCTCTTCTTCGTGGAGTGCACTTTCCTCGATGGTGAGGTCAGTGAGGCTGAGGCAGTGAAGAAGGGTCACGTTCACCTGGATCAATTGGCACGTCTGGAAGAGTCCTTCGTTGGGGTCGAGGCTCTGGTCCTCCACCATTTCTCGGCTCGCCACACCAACCGCGACGTCGAGTCCGCTCTCAAGCGTCTGCCGCAGGGTCTTCGTGAGAAGACCACTTATCTGCCCCTGGCCAAGTAACGCAACGCGCCTGCAAAAGGCAGGTTGACAGCCCGGAAAGACGGGCATCTTGTCCCGGTAGCTCAGTTGGAAAGAGCGCAGCCCTGCGAAGGCTGAGACCACAAGTTCGAGTCTTGTTCGGGACACCACAATGCGGGATGGCGCAGTTTGGTAGCGCGACGGCCTCATAAGCCGTAGGCCGGGGGTTCAAATCCCCCTCCCGCAACTGGATGGTGAGGCGAGCGACACGCACTTGAATGCTCTTCAAGGCCAGGGAATAACGAGAAGGAACGCGGCCGCATTCCTTGGAGGGAGCCCCTGTAGATCGCCGGTATCAACCCCGGCCACCATCCCCACCGATGGACGGTATGCAAAATGGTGAAGCAGCACGCCTGATAAGCGTGTCCGAAAGGGTTGTGGGTTCAAATCCCACCCGTCCAACTAGAGATAAGTGAAAGGTGCCCGGTTCAAATCCGGGGTGGCCAACCAACATAGGGGTGTAGCTCAGTGGTACAGCACTCGCCTCTGGAGCGAGGGATCGTAGGTTCGAATCCTACCACCCCCACTAACGCCCTTAAAGGCGTGCTGCATGGTCAGTGCGGCGCATCAGGTTGAAGCCTCTCGGCCGAGGGGTGGATCGAAGGTGGGATCCCGATGGGACGACGCCCTGGTGCACACACCTCTCCAAAGTACACGGCGGAGGTGCTGACCCTTTGTTGCGGGGTAGCGCAGTTTGGTAGAGCGTCGGGCTCATAACCCGAAGGTCGAGGGTTCAAATCCCTCTCCCGCTACATCCCTCCTCACGGGGAGGGCCTTTGACCCGCTCAGGGTCGTCGAAGTCGAGTTCACTCGGGCTCGGCCACCCTGGGCCTCTTGCGGATGTAGCTCAGTGGTAGAGCGCGACCTTGCCAAGGTCGATGTCGAGGGTTCAAATCCCTTCATCCGCTCTTTTTTCGTTGCAGGGGGCTCAACTGATCCTCCCTGAGCGTAGTAGGGGAGTCGAGGGCAACACACCCCGAAAAAACGGGTTGAAAACCTCTTGACAGGTACGGAGCACTGGCCGTACAACCGAGAAGCCTTCCACGGGAGGCATGACAACTGAAGATTTGGGCAGATGGCGGAATTGGTAGACGCACTGATTTTGGTATCAGCACTAACGTGTCTCAGCTTCCACACTCTCTCCGACCTTTCGGGGTTCGGGGAACACGAACGAAGCCAACAAGCATTTTCCAGGTTCGAGTCCTGGTCTGCCCACAAGATAGAAAAGGGTGAGGGACACTTCATCCTGAGCTGACTCGTGTGTTCTCACCGGGCAGCGCCATCCTGATGGGTCCGGGGATGCCTGGGCTACATGGGAAGGTAGCACTCGGTGCGGAAGCACGGGAAGGCTCGAACTAAACAGGGTGACGTACCGTAGCCCTTTCTCCTTCGGGGGAAGAACCAGGCAACCCCTGGAGTCGGTACATCAATGGGGACGTAGCTCAGTTGGTAGAGCACTTGACTCTTAATCAAGCGAAAGCAAGATCAGCCTCACCTCTCCCTCCCTCTCAACGGGGAGGCTTCGGTAGAAGCCCACAAGCAATTTGTCGATGGTTCGAATCCATCCGTCCCCACCCTGAAGCAGGATAGAGCAGTCTGGTAGCTCGTCGGGCTCATAACCCGGAGGCCGGGGGTTCAAATCCCTCTCCTGCAACTAAGGGATGACCCACCTTACGGGTCAACATGCACCGGAGACGCCGTGTAGACGGCACCAACCTCATCCGTTGGCTATCAACGACAGCTTCGCCTCTCTCTCATCTTCGGGTGAGAACATTGCAGAAGCCCACAAGCACCAAGATGGTTCGACTCCATCCTCCGGTAACTTCGGGTACACACCCGAGTGAAGCCTACAAGCATTAGCTCAACGTTAGAGCATCGGCCTGCAACGCCGAGGGTTCCCGCGTCAAAACGGGATGCACTCAAACCAGCTTCCTCACTCGTGTATCCGTTCCCATCGCGGCCTCCGATACTAACGTCAGGTCCGGGGTTGCTCCCGAGAAGTCGGTGTGGAGGAGGGCGTGTAACGGCTGACCCCTAGCCGTCTCCCGTTGTCGCAACAGGAGGAATAGGGGCTCATATGGGGGAACCGCCCTTTGGGGGCAAGCCACTCAGCTTGAGCACTCCCACCAGCGAGGTCGCAAACCTCTGAGTTGGTGGACTAGCCCTAAGCCAACAAGCAACATCAAGGTTCGAATCCTTGGTTCCCCTCCTTGTCGAGCGAGCACGCGAACGAAGCCAACAAGCGTAGCTCATCTGGATAGAGCAACAGATTGACATTCTGTGGGTAACGGGTTCGAATCCCGTCGAATGACTCCCTTCGGGGAGTCATCAACTCAGCTTCTCCACTCGCTCGTTCGACAAACTCACCCTACTGACGGCCCGAGAGGCTCAACTCTCGGGCCGTTTCCGTAGTGGGTCAATGCAGGGCAGCACATCGCAGCCCTCCACACTCTCCCCCTGACACGGGGGACACTAGGAGGTGCCACATGGCAGAGATCGCACAGGAGCGAGTAGAGGCTCTCGGCCCGGCCGAGAAGACCATCCAGACCCTTCTCAAGATGACCGACCACATGGCCCACAACCGGCCGGGTCTCGTCAGCAAGGCCCCCGGCGACGTGGGAGCCAAGTGGGAGTTCTGCACCTGGGTGCAGGAGGGGGAGGAGAAGGTCGTCTACCTCTTGACCGAGTTCAAGACGACCAAGGGCGTGAAGCGCATCAAGGCCCGCGTGGGCATCCTCGGCGATGACAACATCGTCCGTGATGGCAGCGTGGTCAAGGGCGAGTACCGCAAGCCCAACGATCAGAACAAGCTCTTCCCCGAGATCGCTGTCTACCTGTACAGCCGGATCGCGGACATCTGGAAGGCTGACAACGAGTTCGCCGCCCACTGGGCGAGCTACGCCTTCCATCAGGACAACCGTGACCTGAAGACCGTCCTGGCGGCCTTCATGCTCGTGCAGTCCCGTGCGGGTGATCCCGTGGTGGATGAGGGTGAGGTCGTGTTCTTCGACGACGACTTCCGAGCCGTCGGCGAGGCGATGTTCCTCATCAAGGGCAAGGGCAACGACTCGATGGATCCGAAGCTGATCCTCCGTGTCGGGGACGTGCTCAAGCTGAAGGGCATCGCGGACATCAACCGTGAGATGGGCTTCGGTCGGTCGGCTCGAACGGCGGCCATGGGTCGCTACGACAAGGCCGTCACCAAGTGGCTCCGCTACCGGGAACAGAACCCGGCGATGCTCAAGGGCCTCGTGGACTCCGGTCAGGGGAACACGGTCAAGGCACTCGCTCGACGGGTCCACTACAAGCCCCTGACGGACGCCTTCTTCGAGGCTCTCGGCTGGAACCAGAAGGTCAACGAGCACCGTACCCTGGCCATCGGCAAGGTCTTCGAGGGCGTCACTTCCTTCGAGGGTCTCGACGAGGCAGCCATCTGCCAGCGCATCATGACCGAGAAGATCGGCTACAAGCGGCTGGTCGGCCTGATGCCAAAGGGCCAGGAGATGACGGCAGCCATCATGGCGGCCAGCATCGAGGCTGGGTCCCTGTCCGACAAGGATCTGATCATCCTGCACCCGACTCTGGAGTCTCTGGGTCTGCTCAAGATCGAGCCCTTCGCGACTCGCATCAAGGTGGCCCTCTCCAAGGCGGATGACCAGCGAGCGGCCAACGTGGCTCGCAACGTCAAGTCCAAGGAGGCCCGCGAGGGTCTGGAGGCTGCAGCGGACCAGGCCACGTCCAAGGCTCTGGCAGAAGTGTCTCGTGGCCTCCGGGTCTACGTCATGGTGGACAAGTCCTCCTCGATGCACACCGCGTTGGCGAAGGCTCAGTCCTACCTGGCGAAGTTCCTCGGTGGGTTCCCGTTGGACAAGCTGCACGTCAGCGTGTTCAACACCCAGGGCTCGGAGATCGAGATCAAGGCAGCCAAGAAGGTGGCCGTCGAGCACGCCTTCAAGGGGCACAGCGCCCAGGGTGGCACCCGCTACATGGCTGGTGTCGCTGCTCTCCAGCATCACCGCCCGGAGGAGGACGAGGATGCTCTGTTCCTCTTCGTGGGTGACGGTGCTGGTGAGTCCGGTGTGACGCTCGCGGACTACATCCGGCGTACTGGGCTCAACCCGGTGGCGTTCGGGTTCCTCTACGTCCCGGGCAACATGGGTCAGGGTGAGCGCACCGTGGAGACGGCGGCTGTGGCTCTCGGGATCCCGTGCTTCACCCTCGACGAGGAGATGTTCTCGGGCACCGACCCCTACGCGATCCCCCGGATCATGCGAGACATGATCTCGGCCACCCCGGTGGTCAAGGGTGCGACGGGGGTGCGTGGGGTCAAGCGGGTGACGCTCATCGAGCAGATCTTCAAGACCCCGCTGCTCCAGCGGCCGACCTGGGCTGAGGTAGCGTAACGGTGGTGAGCCCCTGTACTGCTTTCGAGTGGTGCGGGGGCTCAACTCTGACCGTTTAGCCGTAGTAGGTCAGAGGTGATGCAATGAAGATCGGTGATCCCGTAGAGTGCAAGCACGACGAGGCCTGGCAAGCGGGGCACCGTGCCTCTGATCAGGCAAAGGCACGCAAGCTCGGGCATCGGTTCCATATGGGCCGAGCCGCAGCGTACATGCACCTTGACGAGGCATACATCGTGGTGGGGTTTACGAACACGGATGGTGTGCAACTCCAGGGCTTTGCCCCACAAGTCTCACCGGACGATCTCCGCCCAAGCACAAAGCCTGTCTACAGGTAGGGGAGAGATCTGATGGGCTGGCAAAACCTACTGAACAGCGGTGGTAACCGCGTTCTCCCCTGGCTTGGGGGCAATCAAGTACATAGCCACGATCGAACGTGGACCATCAAGGGTCGGACTCCTCGGGAATTCGGCTGGTACACCTTCGACACTTCCGGTGGTCGCACCGCCCGCCTCAAGGATGAATCCGAGATGGACCCCGGCTACGAGCAGGGGCAGCCCGTCGTTCGAGGATTCCTCGTGGGCGACCGGTTGGTTCTCGACGGTGCCCGAGTGGAGCCGGACCCCAACAAGCTCATCGAACAGACCGAGCCCGTCTTCTGCATCGAACGTGGGCTGGGGCGATTCGTCCGTGTAGCAGCCATTCGAGACGTGGAAGACCGTCTCATCTACATGAGAACCGAGTTTCCCCTGGGACCCGAGGACGAAGTGAACGCGGCCTATCAGGATCGCAAGGACTCCGTATCGGAGATCCCTGGGGTGACCCCTCCGCTTGACCTAGCCTTCCGATGGGTCAGCTACCAGCGGGCTGCTCAGGAGGCCTGGGAGGCTGAGTTGGCCCGACGGCAGGCCGCAGAGGCTGCACAGCTTGCCGAGCAGGAGCGCCGTCGCCGGCTGCTGGCTCAGGTCGGCACTTCCGTGGGTCGCCGTGAGCTGGCTCTGGTGGACTTCAACGCAGCAGCCAGGGCGGCTCTCGCCATCGGTGGTGCCGAGTTCCTTGATGCCCGAGATGGGTTCAACCGGGGCGAGAAGGTCGTCGAGTACCGGTTCCGTAACCGTCGGCTGGAGTGTGTGTGCGATGCCACCACTCTCCGCATCATCACGGCAGGGGTCTGCCTCTCCGCCAATGGGGTGAGGGGAGACACCTGGTTCACACTGGAGTCCCTACCCACTGTCATTGCTGAGGCCATGGAGCGGCACCAACTGGTGGTCCTCCGAGGTGAGTTCGACGACGATAGGTGGAACGAATGAAGCAGTTTTTCAAAGGCATGGTCAGGCCGAAGGCTCCTCTGGAGGGGCCTTCGGGCAAGAACTACCGCTACATGGTAGTGGGTGTCCTTGTTACGGATGAACCCCTCACGTTCGAGGATCTCGTTCACAAGGGGGTTCACGAATCCCTCGTGGAGGGTGTCCTTCCAGGGTTCGCCGAGGCACTGGATGCTGCGCCCAAGCGGGCACCTCATCGGCGAGTGGGCGATGCCAAGATGGTACTTCTAACTCTGGGAGACCTGTGATGTTAGAGACGGCTCTGGTGTTTGACCTCAATGGCAAGACGATCTACTGGCATGAACCAGAAGGTCGGACGGCCGGCTCACTCCCTGATTCGGACGCCCTCTGGGATTTCCTCTGGGAGAATCGGCACCGTCTCGGAGGAGTGGCCCACACCCATCCCTGGATTGGTGCCGCCCGTCCTTCTCACACGGACATCACCACATTCGCGGCCATCGAGAAGGCCCTGGGGAAGCACCTGCTCTGGCCGGTCGTCACCTTCAATGACATCCTCTGCGTGGTCCGCAACCCGCTCTACAGCGAGGGTGAGGATATGTGGACCGGTGCCGGGCCACTGACCTTCGAGATCGAAGGGCTTGACGAACTTCGTCGTCGCTCGGGCTCAACTTTGGTGCCTGCCCCGTAGTAGGGACATGGACAGTTTCAACTTCTGAAGGAGGTCAATCATGGCTGACGATCTGATCGCACCGGACCGCATGGCGGTCCTCATCATCACCCTG